>MDSV01086977.1_pt1 | contig 16770 bp, 18 predicted proteins | sample 810851 | NCBI WGS metagenome assembly MDSV01 (sample SAMN05326640, study PRJNA326480) | marine metagenome | isolation source: seawater | place: Atlantic Ocean: North East | collected 2012 | reverse complement strand
CTTCCTCAACACCAAGATGATCTGCAACTATTTTTTTTACTTTTGAACCAATTTCTTTTGACATGAATTTTCCTTATTTAATTTATTATAATCTTACTAAGATTATTAATACTAATTGTCAAGCCATATACATTCCTCCGTTAACATGAATTGTTTCCCCTGTTATATAAGAGGCTTCGTCAGAACTTAAAAAAGCTACACAATTAGACACATCTTCTCCAGAACCCATTTTGCCCATTGGAATCTTAGAGAGTAATATCGATCTTATTTTTTCAGGGATGCTGTTAGTCATGTCCGATACTATAAATCCAGGAGAAACGCAGTTAATAGTAATATTTTTTTTTGCGTACTCTATTGATAGACTTTTTGACATACCTATAGTGCCAGCTTTTGATGCGGCATAGTTAGATTGTCCTATATTTCCCGTATGTCCAACAATTGATGTTATATTTACAACTCTGCCCGAGCCATTCTTCATCATTTTTTTAATTGCATATTTTGATAGTAAAAAAGTTGAAGTTAAATTAACGTCAATTACTTTTTGCCATTCCACATCTTTCATTCTTAATGATAAGTTATCTCTATTAATGCCTGCATTATTTATCAAGATGTCTAATCCACCTAACTCTTCTGAGGCTTCATCTATAAATTTTTCTATTTGTGAATGTGATGAAATATCAAATTTCTTAACTTTTATTTTACTAAATTCAGTTTTAAGTTTTTCGAGTTTTTCTGATTTTGTGCCTGTACCTAAAACCTCTGAATTAAGAGATAAAAATTTTTTTACTAGAGCGCCGCCTATACCTCCAGTTGCTCCTGTGATCAAAACTTTTTTATTTTTCAAATTTATCATTATAAATTTTTAATATCATCTATTTTAGTTATGCTTCTAGTCTGTACTTTATCATTTGTTCTTTTTACAAGTCCACTTAAAACTTTTCCAGGTCCAATTTCAATAAAATCATTAATTCCTTGTTTTACCATATATTCTACAGTTTCTCTCCACCTGACCTGAGAAAATATTTGTTTATAAAGTAAATCTTTTATATCACCATCCGTTTCAATAGGTAGAGCTGTAACATTACTAATTAATTTAAGTTCAGGATTTTTAAATTCTTTATTTTGCAAAAATAATTTCATTTTTTCAGCCGCTGGTTTCATTAAAGAACAATGGAATGGAGCACTTACTGGTAAAAAAATAGATCTTTTCTTTTCAGCTTTTAAATAATTACTGAAAGATACTAGTGTCGTTTTACTTCCGCTTAAGATTATTTGACCAGGGGAATTATCATTAGCTATTTCACAAATTCCATCCTGAGGATCGAATTTTTTTATTAGCGACTTTAGCTCATCATTTTTAAGATTCATTACTGCTAACATCGCACCCTTGCCTTCTGGAACTGCAGCTTGCATTAATTTGCCCCTCTCGTGAACTAAAGTAACACCGTCTTCAAGACTCAATGATTCAGAGGCTACTAGGGCACTATATTCTCCTAATGAATGACCTGCAATATATCCAATTTTAGAAAAATCAAAATTATTCTCTTTCTTTAGAACGCTAAATATAGCATAACTCGTAGTTAATATTGCTGGTTGTGTAATTTCAGTTTTCTTAAGTTCTTCATCAGACCCATTTAAAATTATTTCTGATAAGCTAAACTTTATAGCCTCATCAACCCTTTCAAAAATATCCCTGACTATCTTAAAATCTCTATAAAATTCTGAGGCCATGCCTGCTTTTTGAGAACCTTGACCCGGAAATATAATTGCTTTCATTTTAATTGGTATACATGCTTATAATTAATGTTGAAATGACTTTTTTATAATAGTATAAAACCCGCTAAATATTAATACTTATTTATATGAATTTCTACGAGCATACACTAATAGCTAAACAGAATCTTTCTCAAAAAGATGTAGATACTATTGAGAAAAAATACGAAGATTTAATCAACAAAAATTCTGGCAAAGTCCTTAAAATTGAAAAATGGGGACTTTTGAATTTTAAAAGAAAGATTAAAAACTATACAAAAGGTTATTTTTTACATTTTAAAATTGAAGGAGAGCAGACAACTCTAGAAGAAATAAAATCAAAAACAAAGCTTGATAGCAATATAGTAAGATTTCTAACAGTTAAATATAAAAATTTAGATCTAAAAACAGAATACTTTTCAAAAAATAAAAATTGATGAAAAAAAGAAAAAAAAATTTTAAAAATTCAAAAAACTCACTTAATAAACTCAGTTTATTTCAAAAAAATGATGGAAGATTTTCTAGAAAATGTCCATTTTCAGTAAAAAACGCTCCAGTAATAGATTACAAGAACGTATCCCTTCTTCAAAAATATATTACGGAAACCAACAAAATCATTACTTCAAAAATAAGCAATGTATCGTTGGGGAAACAAAAAAAGTTAGCTAGAGAAATTAAAAAAGCTAAAATTTTGGGTATACTTTAAAAATATTATGCAAGTAATTTTATTAGAAAATATATCTAAACTGGGAAAAATTGGAGATTTAGTTAAAGTCAAAAATGGCTATGCAAGAAATTTTTTACTTAAGAAGAATAAAGCATTAAGAGCAAATAAAGAAAATATAGAATTAGTAAATAAAAATAAGTCTGAATTAACAAAAAAAAATATTGAAATTAAAAATAAATTTATTGAAAAGGCTAATAAAATCAAGAATAAAAAAATTAAAGTTTTTAAAGCTATTAAAGAAAATGGTGATTTATATGCCTCTATTAAGCCAAAAGAAATTTCAAAATTAATTCTTGATGAGCTTAAAATAGAAATTGGACCTTCTGAAATTATAATAAAAAAAGAAATAAATAAGATTGGTATATTTGATATAAATATTGTTCTTCATTCTGAAGTTCAAACTAAAATCGCTCTACAGGTTGAAAAACTGGACAAACTTCAAGATAAATAATTTTTCCACAGGTTGAAAAAAAGGTGTGTAACTTAAAGTTTCAAATATATTTATATTTAATATTATATATAAATGGAAAAGTTAGATATCGCTAAAAACCTTAAACAGAATCAAGAAATCCCGTCAAATATTGAAGCAGAACAACATCTATTGGGTTCAGTTTTGGTTAATAATGATATAATTGATGAGATAGCAAATATTATTAATTCTGAAAAGTTTTATGATCCAATACACATAAAAATTTATGAAGTAATAGAAAATTTAAATAACAAAGGGATGATTGCCAACCCGATTACCCTTAAAAATTATTTTGAAAAAAATCAAGGCTTAGACGATGTGGGTGGTGTTGAGTATTTAGTAAAATTAACTAGATTTTCATCATCGGTAAAACAAGCAATCGATTATGCAAAAATAGTACATGAAAATTTTGTTAAAAGAGAACTCATTCAAATATCACATCATATTAAAGACGATACTTTAAACTCTGAGGAAGATAAGTCCTCCGATATAATTATTGAAGATGCTGAAAAATTATTATTCGATTTAGCAGAAAGGGGAACTTTTTCTCAATCATTTATGAAGTTTAACTTAGCTCTTGATCAATCAATTAGTATGGCAGAACAAGCTATGAAAAATGACCAGGGAATAGTTGGAGTTCCTACTGGTTTAACTGACTTAGATGAAAAATTAGGCGGCCTACATAAATCAGATTTAATAATTATTGCTGGACGTCCGTCTATGGGTAAAACTGCATTAGCTACTAATATTGCGTATCATGCTGCTAAGAATATTCAATCAAAAGAGGCAAAATCATCAGTTGCTTTTTTTTCATTAGAAATGTCATCAGAACAACTTTCAACAAGAATCTTATCTGAACAATCTCGTATTAAATCAAATGATATTCGGAGAGGAAAAGCTACAGAAGAAGAGCTAGGAAGATATATTGAAACATCAAGAGATATTTATGAACTCCCCCTTTATATCGATGAAACACCGGCGATAACAATATCTACTTTGAGTAATAGAGCGAGAAGAATCAAAAGACTTTTTGGTCTTAGTTTAATAGTAGTAGACTATATTCAGCTGATGAGAACTAGTTCAAAAAGAAATGACGGCAGAGTTCAAGAAATTTCTGAGATTACTCAAGGATTAAAAGCTTTAGCTAAAGAATTGAGTGTGCCAGTTTTAGCATTGTCTCAATTATCTAGAGCAGTTGAACAAAGGGATGATAAAAAACCCCAGCTAGCAGATCTAAGAGAATCAGGCTCTATAGAGCAAGATGCTGATGTAGTGCTATTTGTTTTTAGAGAAGAGTATTATGAGGAGAAAAAACAACCAAAACTTGGTTCAATTGAGCATGCAGAATGGCAGTCAAAAATGAGTGATATAGCCGGGCTGGCAGAGATTTTGATAGGAAAACAAAGACACGGACCTACTGGAAATATTCAAGTAGAATTTGAAGGAATGTACACAAAATTTAAAGATTTGAAATCTTAGGTGAAATAACATTTTTCATTTTTTTCAAAATTAAGATATATCATTTATTTGCTTATGTTTTTAAAACTTTACAGCAAGTTAGTATCAGATTTCCATAAATTTACGCTCCTATTAATTTCATTAGTAATAGTTGTTTCCTTTTATCATTCAAAAAATTTTAATTTAGATGCATCCTCTGATGCTTTATTACTCGAAGGTGACAAAGATTTGCAATATCTTCGTGAAATAAACACAAGATATGGAACCAAAGATTTTCTATTTTTAACTTATTCTCCAGTAACTAATTTTACTGACGAAGACACAATCATAAATATTCAACTTCTAAAATCAAAAATAGAAAAATTAACATGGGTAGATAGTGTTATCACCATTATTGATGTGCCATTATTAAAAAGTAGTGATGAGACATTAATGGAGAGGTTAAAAAATTATAAAACACTTTCTTATCCAAATCTCGACAAAAATAGAGGATTTCAGGAAATACTTAATAGTCCAATATATAAAGATTATGTTATCAGTAAAGACGGCAAAACTTCTGGAGTAGTGGTTTATTTAAAAAAAGATGAAAGATTGAGCGAATATATAAAATTAAAAGAGAAATATTTTTTTGAAAATAAAGAAAAAAAACAAAGCAGTATAGAAAAAAGAAAATATAAAGAGTTTTTAAAAGAATATGAAGATTATAAAAATTTGTATAATAAGAGAAATCATCAAAATATAACTGAAATCAGAGGCATCATAAATAAATATGGTGAGAGTGCTAAAATACACTTGGGAGGTGTTCCTATGATAGCTGATGATATGATGAGTTATATTAAAAGTGATATTGTAGTCTTTGGTATTGGTGTTTTTGTTTTTATTATTCTTACTTTGTGGCTCATATTTAGAAATATAAAATGGGTAATAATGCCGTTATTAGGTTGTGCAACATCTGTAATTATAATGATTGGCTTATTAGGCTTAATTGGTTGGAAAGTTACAGTGATATCTTCAAACTTCATTGCTCTAATGTTGATACTAAATATGGCAATGAATATTCATATCACTGTCAGATACCTTCAACTAAAAAAAGAATTTCCTAATTTAACCAAAAAAGAAGCTGTGCTTGAAGCTAGTCAAAAAATGATGTTGCCTATTCTTTATACCGTCTTAACAACTATCTGTGCATTTTTATCATTAATTTTTAGCGGAATAAAACCAATAATTGATTTTGGATGGATGATGACTTTTGGATTAATAGTGTCCATATTAGTTACTTTCTTTCTTTTGCCATGCTTACTAAATATTTTTTCATCAGAGGACGAGATAGACGTTAAAGATACTGAAAAATCTTTTATAACTGAAATTCTTGGATCGATAGCAAAAAAAAATGGAGTATTACTTTTTGGTACTACTCTTATAATCATTATTGCAAGTATAATTGGGATTTTAAAATTAGAAGTAGAAAATAGCTTTATAAATTATTTTGATAAAGAAACTGAGATTTATAAAGGTATGAAAAAAATTGATGATGATCTTGGGGGAACAACGCCTTTAAACATCATTATAAAATTTCCTTCAAAACAATTAGAAGAAAATGATGATGACGAATTTTCTGAATGGGATGAAGATGTTGAGAATAAAGAGGATAAATCAAAATATTGGTTTACTAGGGATAAAATGGATAAAATACTAAAAGTACATGATTACTTAGACTCATTGCCAGAAATAGGAAAAGTATTATCATTTGGTTCAATTTTAAGAGTTGCCGAGGATTTAAATGAAAAAGAGCTGCAAAGTTTAGAAATAGCAGTATTATACAGTAAAATTCCCGAAGAAATAAAAAAAGAAATTATTTCTCCTTACATATCTGTTGATGATGACGAAGCAAGAATTGCGGTAAGAATAAAAGACTCTTTAGAAAATTTGAGAAGAAATGATTTAATTAACAAAATTAATAACGAGCTAAATTCTGAATTAGGATTGAAAAAAGAAGAATATAAATTAGCAGGCGTATTAATTTTATTTAATAATTTGTTACAAAGTCTATTTAAATCACAAATTCTAACTTTAGGAATAGTGATGTTAGGAATTTTTTTAATGTTTCTAGTGTTATTTAGAAATGTAATTTTGTCTTTAATTGGTGTCGTTCCTAACTTTATAGCAGCTTTTTTTATTCTTGGAATAATAGGTTTAATGGGAATACCCTTAGATATGATGACAATTACGATAGCTGCAATAACTATTGGTATAGCTGTTGATAATAGCATTCACTATATATACAGATTTAAAGAAGAGTTTAAAAAAATTAGTAATTACAATAAAACACTAGACAGATGTCATAGCACTGTTGGTATTGCTATTCTAAATACTTCTATTACGATTGTATTTGGTTTTTCAATTTTAGTATTGTCAAATTTTATACCTACAATATATTTTGGGATTTTTACCGGTATTGCGATGTTACTTGCAATGATTTCAGTTTTAACTTTACTTCCAAAATTATTATTAATTTACAAACCATTCGGCAAAGAAGTTGACTCATTAATATAATGAACAGATTTTTTGACAATCTGATTGATAACATAAATTTTTTTGATGCATTTGTTTTGGTCATACTTTTCTATTCTATCGTACAATGTTATTCTAAAGGTTTTTCTTTGAGCTTAATATCTTTTATGAAATGGATTCTTTCTACTGTTGTCACAATTGTTTTGGTTCCAAAATTTCAACCTACTGTAAGTGAATATGTTGAATCTGAATTTATAAATAACGTTGGGTTAGGAGTGGTAATATTTATTTTTACTCTTTTTTTAACTATTGTTTTAGGAAGAGCTTTGAGCAAAGCCGTCACTTGGACTGGGGTTGGATCTATAGATAAAACTTTTGGTCTATTATTTGGTGTTTTTAAAGGTTATGTCGTAGCGGTGTGTATATTTTCTATATTAAATTGGTTTTATCCTTTTCAAAATTGGGGTATATCAGCAGAAGAAGCTGTTTCATTCAATTTAATTAATAAAGGAAGTGAAATATTGGTAGAGGAATTTCCATCTAGTGAAGATTTCATTGATACGAAAGAAAAAATTGAAAAAATTTAATTCTGATAGATTAAAAGAAGAGTGCGGGGTTTTTGGAATATCAAACCACGAAGACTCCGCTAGATTGGTAGCACTAGGATTGCATTCTTTACAACATAGGGGGCAAGAAGGTTGTGGAATTGTTTCTTTTGATGGAAATAGTTTTCATTCAGAAAAACGTCAAGGTTTAGTCGGAGATCATTTTACAAATATCGAAACTATTAAAAAATTACCAGGAAAAGCAGCTATTGGTCACAATAGGTATTCAACAACCGGTGAAACATCTTTGAGAAATATACAGCCATTTTTCGCTGATTTGTATCATGGCGGATTAAGTATTGCGCATAATGGGAATCTAACTAATGCAATAACTTTAAGAAACGACCTTGTCAAAAATGGATCAATTTTTCGAACTACGAGCGATACTGAAACTATAGTTCAACTTATTGCTCAATCTAAAAGAGAGAAGATATTAGATAAGATAACTGAAACTTTATTTAAGATACAGGGTGGTTATGCTCTTGTAATACTAACCAATAAAAAATTGATAGGCATAAGAGATCCTCTTGGAATAAGACCTCTTGTAATTGGAAAATTGGGGAATTCTTATATTTTAGCCTCAGAAACTTGCGCATTGGATATTGTTGATGCAAAATTTATAAGAGAAGTTGAAAATGGGGAAATTGTAGTAATAGAAAATAATATAATGAAAAGCTATAAACCTTTTAATAAAATTAAATCTAGGCCGTGTGTATTTGAATATATCTATTTTGCAAGACCTGACAGTATACTAGGTGGAGAATGTGCTTATGAATATAGAAAAAGATTAGGAGAAGAACTAGCTAAAGAGTCAAATATTAGTGCAGACATTGTTGTGCCTGTTCCAGACTCAGGAGTACCAGCTGCAATCGGTTACTCACAATCATCAAATCTTAAATTTGAACTTGGACTGATAAGAAATCATTATGTCGGAAGAACTTTTATCGAACCAACACAGAATATTAGAAGTTTTGGTGTAAAACTTAAATTAAGCTCTACCAGAAGTATTTTAAAAAACAAATCAGTGATCTTAATTGATGACTCTTTAGTTCGTGGTACAACATGTAGTAAAATAGTGAAAATGCTTTACAAAGCAGGGGCGAAAGAGGTTCATGTTAGAATTGCTTGTCCTGAAATTAAATATCCTGACTTTTACGGAGTGGATATGCCAACTAAAAAAGAATTGCTATCAAGTAGCAAAAATACAAATCAAATTTGCGAATTTTTAGGTGCATCAAGCTGTAAGTTTTTAAGCATTGACGGTTTATATAAGGCTTTATTAAAAGAAAAAAGAAATAACAATTATCCTCAGTTTAGTGATCACTATTTTACTGGTGAGTATCCTATCAAGGCACTTGACAAATTAGGAAGTGAGAAAATTACTCAGTTATCGTTATTAAGTAATAAATCAATTTCTTAATTTACCTTAAAGACCCTCTTTGAACTGCCAACAAATATCATTTCTTTTTCATGGAAAACTATTTCACTAGAAATACTAAAAGGATTTTTTTTAATTGATTTAATTCTAATTATATTTTCTATATCTATTTCAATAAAATAAGAATTATTTGAGATTAAAAGCAATTTGTTATTTGAAAGAAAAATATAACTTATTTTTTTTATTTTTCTTTGGAGGTTTTTATAATCTTTAGCAATAAGTAAGTTTATATTTTTTGAATAAATAATTTTTCCATTTTCCTTGTTTATAAAAACTAAGAAATTATCACTAGTAACAGTAAAAATTGTGTTACCTGATATAACTGGTTTAACTGCGGACTGAATATTTAAATCCCACAGTCTAGCGCCATTTTCATTTAATAAAGAAATATTTTTATTAGTAGAAACCATAATTTCATCTCTTAAAACATTAATTGGATTTCCATCAAAAATAATTTCACTTTCAGTTTTAAAATTTTGTATCCAATTTATTGTTTTTTGATTTATTAAATTTAAGGAATACAATGAACCATTGGTTGATAAAAATAACAAGTTGTTCTTACTATCTATAGCAATATTGCTTTTAAACTTTGATACTGTTTTAAATGGCTGAGTATATAATTCATCAATTAAATTTCCGTTTTTTATATCAATTAAAATCATTTTATTTTTTTCATCAGATAAAAACAAAACCTGATTTATAATTTTTAAATTTGATCTAAAGGGAATTAAAAAATTTTTTGCCCAATTGAGTTTATTTTTTTTATAATTTATTGAATAAATATATCCGAAATTATCAGCAGCAATTATTGCATCATCTTTTAAAATTAATTTAATATCCTTTTTTGTCTTTTTCATTTTTTTTTTATAAAAGTTAAATTTAAAAATTATTTGATTTTGGTTTAAAGAAAAAATTCCTATATTCCCTTTAAAGTCTGAGAAAAATAAGTTGTTTTGATAAACAAGTATATTTTCATTGATATTTGAATTAGAAATTTTAGACAATTTTTTAAAATTTCCCTCATTTAAAAAGGAGACATGTCCAATATTATTAAACTTATTTTGATAACTTTGTGTCCATGAAGGGAATATCTTGGGATCATCTAATTTTAATTTTTTACCTGATAATAAATCTTTTTCTTTAATTACTACATTTCGTTTTTTGAAAACTAATTCTATATTTTTATCTATTTGTTCAGTTTTTTTGACAATTTTATCACTCCCAGTCCAAATTCCTGATTTATCATCAAATGAACAATTATTTAAAAATAAGAAAAGAATAATAAAATTGAAAATTTTATTCATCAATCTCTAGATATTTCAAATTCTTTTGCTTTGTTAAATTCACCTTTGGCTAAATAAAACTTTTTTATATAATCTAACATTGAATTCTTCCATAATGAATTAGATTTTATAATTGGTTTTAAATAATTTAGTAATTCATTTTCTTGTATATCATCGCCAATAAAAATAACTTTTTTAAAGATAAATAAATTTTTAGTTTCTGTATCAAGTTTACTATTAGATATAACCTCATCAAAATAGCTAATAATTTTTTTTTTATCTTCCATTAAGTTATTATCTACTATTAAATTAAGTGCTGATGGTGAATAAAAACTATTTTGATTGAAAACTAACTCTTCCAATATTTTAAAAGCTTCTTGATTGCTTTTATTTTCAATTAATATTTTTGCTTTATTATATTGTTTTGATATTTCAATATTTTTATCTTTTTTATGTTCAAGTATAATTATAAATATAACCAAAAAAGCAAGAATTAAAACTATTGTCGAAATAATTTTAGATTTATTTTCTTTAAAAAAATTTTTGAAACTAAATTTTGGTTTATTTATAATTTTATCATCCATATTCAAAAACTATTTTTCTTTTTTGGAAATCTACTCGATTTTACATCCTTATTAAATTTTTTAACTGCTTGATCAATTATTTTCTCTAAATTCGCATATTTTTTTACAAATTTAGGGTAAAAACCACTTAATCCTAACATATCATCTGTTACTAATATTTGCCCGTCGCAATGATTTGATGAACCGATACCTATAGTCGGAATATTTAATGATTTAGTAATCTTTTTTGCTGCCGTTTTTGAAATACATTCCAGTACTATCGAAAAAACCCCTGCCTCTTCTATTTTTTTAGCTTGGCTTAATAATTTATTTTCTTCGGTTTTGTTTTTACCTTCAACTTGAAATTTTTTTTTGAATTGTGGAGTATAACCTATGTGACCCATAACATTAATTTTAGAATTTGTTAGAGTTTTCACAATATTTAAGTTATATGGATTATTCTCTATTTTTATTGCATCACAACCTGTCTCCTTCAAAACAAGTTTTGCATTTTTTAAAGCTTGCTTAGGATTTTTGTAACTATCTTTAGGCATATCAACCACTACTAAAGATTTTTTTGCACCCAAGGTAACTGATTTTGCGTGATTGATCATAGTTTCTAACTTTAAATTATGAGTTGTTTTCATTCCGTACAACACATTTGCTAATGAGTCCCCTACTAATATTAAATCACAGTATCTATCTAATATTTTAGATAAAGATTTTGAGTAAGAAGTTAAACAAACGATCTTTTTATTATTTTTTTTACTTAAAAAATTTTTTATTTTTACTTGCATTATTCTAGTTCTATAGTACTTGGCGGTTTAGAGGTTATATCATAAACTACTCTGTTGATGCCTGAAACACCATTAATAATTTTATTTGATATTATGCCTAAGAATTCATTAGTAAAATTGTATTTTGCTGCAGTCATACCATCTTCAGAAGTTACAGCTCTTAGCAAACAAGTATACTCAAAGGTTCTTGTGTCTCCCATGACACCAACAGTTTTTACTGGAAGAAGCGCAGCATAAGCTTGCCAAATTTTATCATAAATATTATGTTCAATTAAACTATTCATAAATATGTTATCTGCATCTTGTAAGATTTTTATTTTTTTCTCATTAATTTTTCCTATAATTCTAATTGCTAGGCCAGGACCAGGAAAAGGGTGTTTATATAATATTGAACTGTCAAGTCCTAATGACTTACCCAATTTTCTTACCTCATCTTTAAAAAATTCATTCAAGGGTTCTATTAGTTTTAATTTCATCTTTTTGGGTAGGCCGCCAACATTATGATGTGATTTTATTTTTGCAGATTGACTACCGGTTGATGATCTGCTCTCAATTATATCTGGATAAAGTGTGCCTTGCGCAAGATATTTTACTTTTTTAAATTTTTTAGCCTCTTTTTCAAATATCTTAATGAATAAATTTCCAATAATTTTTCTTTTCTTTTCAGGATCAATTACATTCTTTAGTTTATTATAAAAAAGTTTTTTAGAATTTATCAATTTTATATTTAATTTATATTTATTTTTGAAAAGATAATAAGATTTTTTAAATTCATCTTTTCTAAGTAGACCAGTATCGACCATAATACATTTCAAGTTGTTTTTTATGGCTTTATTGATAAGCAAAGCAACAACACTACTATCTACTCATCCTGAAAGTGCGCATATAACTTTATCCTTTTTAATTCTATCTTTTAAATCTTTAATTAATCTTTTCTTTTCAATTTCGATCAGCCAATTTTTTTTAACTTTACAAATTCTTGAAATAAAATTTTCTATAATTTTAAAACCATTTTTTGTGTGTGTAACTTCAGGGTGAAATTGTAAACCGTAAATTTTTTTATTTGTATTTTGTATAACTGTGTATTTAGAGTTGATTGTAGAAGCTATATTTTTGAACCCTTTGGGTATTTTAACGACTGCATCTTGGTGGCTCATCCAAACACTATTTTTTTTTTTTTTAAAAAATTTTCTTAACAAAGTTGATTTGGATTTTTCAAATAATACAGCTTCTCCAAACTCTCTTTTTTTTGGTGAATTTTTTATTTTCCCTCCGAAAACCTTAGCAATTAATTGCAGCCCATAGCAAATACCTAGAATAGGGATATTTTTTTCAAATATATATTTAGGAATTTTAGGGTACCTTTTTTGAGTTACCGTTGATGGTCCACCAGATAAAATTATACCTTTAATTTCATCAAAATTTTTGATTTTGTATAATTCTTTTAGATTTATAACTTCACAATAAACTTTTAGCTCTCTTATTCTTCTTGCAATTAGTTTTGTTACCTGAGAGCCGAAATCTATAATAATAATTTTCTGTTTATTTTTTAGATGAACTTTACCCAACATTTATTTTTTCATAACTGAATCAAGTTTTTTTTGTAAAATTTGAGTCTCTTGACACATTTTTTTGCAAACATTTTTAAAATTAGCAATTAATTTTTTAGTTTCTTCATAATTTGATTTTCTAATTTTTAGTAATGCAAGATTAAAAATTGCTTCTTCATTTTTTGGATTAAGTAATATTACTGTGTTTAAATTTTTTTCTTCCTGATTATCGTTTTTATCAAAATAATATATTTTAGCTAAGTAAAGATAAGAATTTTCATTTTTAGGATTAAAAACAATATCTTGTTCAAATTTAAATTTAGCTAAATTGTATTTTTTTTCTTTAAACAAATTTTTTCCTTTTTCAAAATTTGTCAGCTCTGCATTAGCACTTGTAAAAACAAAGGCAATTAAAGTAACTAATAAAATGTTTAGTTTTTTCATAATTTATAATTCGTTGTACTTTTTATAGTTTCAACACTATGAACCATACTTTCGTAAAATCCAGCTTTTGTAATTTTGATAAATTTAGACTTTTTGTTTACTTCTTGCAAATTCTGCGCTCCTATATATCCCATTGAAGATCTTAGCCCACCTTGCAACTGATAAATTATTTTTGAAACTTTACCTTTATATAATACTCTACTTTCTACGCCTTCTGGTACAAATTTAGATTTATCTTTATAACTTTTTTGAAAATATCTATCAGAGGAACCTGCTGACATTGCGCCTATAGATCCCATTCCTCTGTATAATTTATATAATTTATTTTTTAATTTAAATTTTTTTCCTGGGCTCTCTTCTGTTCCAGCGAAAATTGACCCCATCATTATAGCATCAGCCCCAGCTGCTATGGCTTTAATGATATCTCCAGAAAATTTAATGCCCCCATCTGAAATAATTTTTATCTTTTTTTTCTTAACAGCTTTTTTTACATTCATTAATGCCGTAATTTGGGGAACGCCTATACCTGCTACCATCCTTGTTGTGCAAATGGATCCAGGTCCTATTCCAACTTTTAAAATATCAGCTCCTGAGTCGTAAAGTAACTTCGCTGCCTCACCAGTTGCAATATTGCCTACACAAATTGAGATTTTATTTGAAAATTTTTTTATTTTACCAAGCATTTTTAAAACATTTTTGCTATGTCCGTGAGCTGTATCTATAACTATCATATCTGCTCCAGCTTCTATCAATTTTTTTGCTCTCATCAGCTCTGTTTGTGATGTACCTATTGCCGCTCCAACTTTCAAACGTTTTTTTTTAACTTTTGTAATTTCATCACATTGATTTTTAATTTTTAAATTTCTATGTATTACGCCAATACCCCCACTTATAGCCATGGCTATTGCCATCTTTGATTCGGTGACCGTATCCATAGCAGAAGATATAAAAGGTATCTTTAGATTTAACGTGTTCGACAAATTAACATTAATATTAGTGTTTGCTGGTATTATAGACGAATATTGTGGTAGCAGTAAAACATCGTCAAAAGTAAGAGCTTCTTTTATCGGTTCCATATAAACTTATATACAATTTTATAAATTTATAAAGACTTAATTCCCGCGCAATGTATATAAGTTTCTTTTGAATAATCTCTACTAGAATCTGGTTTAAAAAAGTTAACTTTTTTAAATTTTTTCTCAGCTAAGTTTTTAACATTTAAGAAATCTTTACCGTTAAAAAGCTTTGCAACAACGATACCGCTATCCTTTAAAATAAAGCTTGAAAATTCAATGACTTCAGCGCATAAAGCATTTGTTCTAATACAATCAAGATCCTTATTACCAGTGGTATCTGCAGCCATATCGGAAACCAATAAATCCGCCTTACTGCTCAGTCTTTCCAATATTTTTTGTTTTGATTCTTCTAATTGAAAATCACAACGCATAAAATCAATACCATCAATTTTTTCCATTTTTTTTATATCAATGGACAAAATTTTACAATTTTTTAAATTTTTTTTTAAAATTTGAGACCACCCACCAGGATAACTACCTAGGTCAATAACTATCTTACTATTTTTAAAAAATTTAAATTTGTTGTTTAATTCTATAAGTTTGTAAGCTGATCTAGACCTGAGACCAGAGCTTTTAGCTTGTTTAAAGTATTGATCTCTATGTTGTTTGATAATCCAATCTTTTGAGCTTTTGTTTTTTTTCATTATAGAACATCTTCATGTTCATCCTCAGAATTATCAATTTGGGCCGACTTCTTTTTATTATAATATGTAAGACTAGAGATTGGTATTGATAAAATATAAAGTAAACTAAATATTAATAAAGTCTCAAAAGTAAAAAACATTAAGGTCACTAAAGAAACTCCGATACCTAATAGAATAAAAACTGTCAAAGTCGGTTTTATTTTAATATTTTTAAAAGAATATGTTGGTACTTTACTAATTAAGAGAACAGCAATAATTAAAGTAAAAATAGGAATAAAATAATTATAATTCAGTATTAAATTAAATTCTGTAAGTTCAAGTACCAACGGGGACAATATAAGTAAAGCTCCTATAGGAGATGGAACACCTTCAAAATAGTTTAATTTCCAAGATTCTTCAGGTTTAAACTTTGTTAAATTAAATCTTGCTAATCTCAAAACACAGCAAACTGAGTATATCAATGTTATCGCCCAACCTAATTTTCCAAATTTATTTAATTCCCAAAAATAAATAATAAATGCAGGTGCTATCCCAAAACTTACAAAGTCAGTTAAAGAATCTAATTCTTTTCCAAATTCAGACGTGCCCTTTATCAATCTGGCTATTCTTCCATCTAAAGCATCTAAAATTGCCGCTAATGTAATAAAAATTACTGCCAATTTAAAATTTAAATCAAGCGAGAACTTTATAGAACTTATTCCTAAACACACACCAGCTATAGTTAATATATTAGGTAAAATATATCTAGTTTTTTTTGACTCAACTATTTTAAATTTTTTTTGTTCCATTATTCTTTTGCCAACAAACTCTCTCCTGCAACAACATTTTGCCCAAGTTTAGCTAATACTGTTTTATTTTTAAAAAATAGATCTACTCTACTGCCAAATCTTATCATGCCAATTCGATCCCCTTGTTTTAAATTTTGATTTTTGCTTACTTCACAAATAATTCTTCTCGCAATCAATCCAGCAATTTGAACTATGATAACCTCTTCTCCTTTGGTAGACAAAATTTTATAGTAGTTTCTTTCGTTCTCTTTACTTGCCTTATCTAATGAGGCATTAAAAAATTTTCCTGGCTTATAAAAAATTTCTTCTACTTTTCCTTCGGTAGGGGCTCGATTGACATGGCAATTAAATACATTCATAAATATACTTATTCGTGTGTACTTATTATTTTCTAATCCTAATTCTTCTGGACCGTTGATTTCAGAAATGTCAGTAACCAGTCCGTCAGCAGGACTAACCAAATAGGAATTGTCGTTAATAGCTACTCGATCAGGGTCTCTAAAAAAATAGTAAACCCATACTGTTATTAACAACATTACGAATGTTAGAAAATTTGAGAAAAGCCAAACAATAAAGGTTAAAATTATTGAAATGGCTAAAAATTTATAGCCCTCTTTATGTAATTTTGGAAAAATGTTGTCCATCATAATTGTCAATAAAGTTTG
>MDSV01211104.1_pt1 | contig 16772 bp, 15 predicted proteins | sample 810851 | NCBI WGS metagenome assembly MDSV01 (sample SAMN05326640, study PRJNA326480) | marine metagenome | isolation source: seawater | place: Atlantic Ocean: North East | collected 2012 | reverse complement strand
TAGTATTTTTAATTTCTATATGAAATTGAATACCGTATGCATGATTTTTATATTTAAAAATTTGATATTTAGTTGATGGTGAGGAAGCTAGCAAAGTTATATCTTTATTTTTTTCAAGATCAGTAACTTCGTAGGAATGCCATTGTAGAGCTTTAATTTTGTCTGGGAAATTTGAAAAAAGAATATCATTTTTTTTGTTTTTTAAAAAATCAATATTTAGAATACCAATTTCTGCTGGATTTGATTTTTTAACTTTACCTCCAACTACTTCCCCTAAAAGCTGACATCCTAAACAAAATCCTAAAAAAGGTTTTTTAGAATTTACAACAAAATTTTTAATTTGTTTTTTTTCTTCTATTAACCAAGGATATTTTTCCTCCATCCAAGTATCCATTGGTCCACCCATACAAAACATGCCATCAAATTTGTCAAGACTATTAGGAATTTTTTCACCTTCATCTAATTGAATCGTAGTTAGATTAAAGCCATCAGAAATCATTAAGTCTTTTATATATCCAGGATCTTCAACTTTAATATGTTGTAAAATAATTATTTCCATCTTTTCTCAAATACTGATAATTTTTTTATCATTTTTTTATTACATCATATCATTTAAGATTGTAAATAAATAAAAAATGCATAATAAAAAAATAACATTAAATGAAGCATTTGCCTCAGGGCTTAAAAATCACCAACTAAATAAGTTTAAAGATGCTGAAAACTTTTACAAATATGTTTTAAAAAAAGCTCCAAAGCATTTTGGTTCAGTTTTTTATTTAGGCACATTGTTTTTACAAACAAATAAATTTGGCTTAGCAAAAAGGTTATTGCAAAAAGCAATTCAAATTAAACCAGATTTTGTAGAAGCGTATAACAATCTTGGTGCAACATTAAAAGGATTAGGAGAGTATCATGAGGCAGTAAAGTATTTTCAGAAAGCTATTGAGATTAAACCAGAATATGTAGATGCATATAGTAATCTTGGAGCTGTGTTTAATATATTAGGAGAATACAAACAAGCCCAAATGTATTTAGAAAAGGCAATTCAAATTCAACCTGATTTTTTAAGCTCTTATAAAAATCTTGCACTTACATTTCAAGAACTAGGAAACATTAAACAAGAAATTAGTTGCTTTAAAAAATTAGCTGAATTTGAAAATAAACCTGCTGACGCATATCAGAATCTTGCGCGCTTATCTGTAGTTTTAGGTGATATGAAAAAAGCAGTAGAATACTATAAAAAAGCAATAAAGCATGAACCAGAAAATTTAACTTATTATTATCACCTTAATGATTTGGATAAAAAATTTTTAAACTCAGAATTTACTAAAAAAATAAGCAAAATTATGAAAAAAACAAATTCATCAAAAAAAAATTTAGCTTATGGTAATTTTTTATTAGCAAACTACGAATCTGGCTTAAAAAATTACGAAAAAGAGTTCAATTATTTATTAAAAGGTCATCAAAATTTCTTAGAATCAAATGTTTATAATTTTAAAAAAGAAATAAATTATTGGCTTAATCTGCTTCCAAAATCTGAAGATTTATTTCATATTCATAATTCAAAAAAAATTTTAAAAGAAGCTCCCCAAACAATCCAACCAATTTTTATTGTTGGGGTGCCTCGCTGTGGATCAACCCTAATAGAAAAAATAATTGCATCTGGAGAAAAACAAATTCCAATGGGGGAAGAAACTGGAATAATTAGTTCCTTTATAAAAAGAAAAATAGTGAACAAAGAGTCTTTAAGTTCTGAATTAGAAAATTTTCAAATTGAATTAGTTAAAAAATATAAAGAAAGAAATATGATAAACCCAAAGAGCAATTATATTTTTACTGATAAAACTTTAGATAATTTTTTTTATGTTTCATTAATAAAAAAAGTATTTCCAAAAGCTAAAATTATTCATTGTCGAAGGTCACCTATATTTTCAATTATTTCCATTTTAAAAAATAATATGCCTACTTTGCATTGGGCACATAATTTAGATAACATTTTTGAGTATTTTGATATTTATCATCAGACAATAGATAGATATAATAAAATCTTGCCTAATTATATATACGAAATAGAACTAGAAAAATTATCTAATAATCCAATATTGGAATCAAAAAAATTAATGCAGTTCTGTAATTTGCCTTGGAGTGAAAAATGTTTAGAATTTCACAAAAGAAAAGATCTCATTTCGAGAACTACAAGCAATTTGCAAGTAAGGAAAGCAGTTTATAAACACTCAACCAATGAAAGCAATCCTTATAAAATATTTCTGGAAAAATATGAAAAAAAATACTCTTGGTTTAAATAAAAAATGACAATTTATGCTTTATCAAGTGGGCCGGGTATATCTGGTATCGCGGTAATAAGAGTTTCAGGAATAAATACATCAAAAATAGTAAAAATGCTTACAGGATCACAATTGCCGACCCCAAGAGTAGCGACAGTTAAAAAATTCAATAAAAATGGGGGAAAAGAGCTGATTGATGAAGGGGTATTAATATGGTTTCCTGCTCCAAATAGCTACACAGGGGAAGATTTAGCTGAATTTCATGTTCATGGTAGCAGAGCTGTGATTGAAGCTATGCATTCTGCAATTTCAAAAACTAAAAAATGTCGTTTAGCAGAACCTGGAGAGTTTACAAAGAGAGCATTTCAAAATGGAAGAATAAATTTATTAAAAGCAGAGAGTATTGCAGATTTAATTTCATCTGAAACAGAAATTCAAAGAAGACAAGCTTTAAAAATTATGAGTGGCAAGACCTCAGATAAATTCAATCTATGGAGAGAAAAACTTTTAAAAATTTTATCACATGTAGAGGCAAAAATAGATTTTCCAGAAGAAGATTTACCAAAAAATATAATTAATAAAATACAGAAAACATCAACTAGTGTTTTAAAGGAAATTAAAATTGCATTAGACGATAAAGGAGTTGGTGAAAGAATAAGAGAGGGTTTTAAAATAGCTATTGTAGGACCACCTAACTCAGGTAAATCTAGTCTACTAAATTATCTTTCAAAGAGAGATGTTGCAATTGTTTCAGAAATAGCAGGGACAACAAGAGATGTAATTGAAACACATCTTAATCTTGATGGTTATCCAGTTATTGTTTCTGATACCGCAGGTATCAGACGATCTAAAAATGAAATTGAAAAAAGAGGTATTAAGATAGCTCTAAAACGTGCAGAAAATGCTGATTTAAAAGTAGTTATTGTATCAGCTAAAAAGCCTGATTTTACTGGTGTTTTGAAGAGTTTACTTACTAAAAATGCTATTTTAGCAGTAAATAAATCAGATTTGATAAATGGAAAGTTAAATAACAAATTTAAAAAATATGACTATGTTTTAATTTCAATTAAAAACGATTTAAATTTAAATAAATTAATTAAAAAAATTAAAAGTAAATTAAAACATAAATTCACAACCTCAGAAGATATTTTGATTACAAGAGAAAGGCATAGGCAGAATTTAATTATGTGTGTTGAATATTTAGAAAAATTTAATAAAAAAAAAAGTATACAAGACTTTGATAAAGCTGCAGAAGACTTAAGATTAGCTACGAGACACCTGGGTATGATTGTTGGAAAAATTGGTGTAGAAGAAATGTTAGGAAGCATTTTTAATGATTTCTGTATAGGTAAGTAATACCTGACCGTTATTAACCTAATAAAAAAAAGCGAGCAAAAAACCAGTAAAATCAACACTTTTTAGCTTATTAAATCTCTATTATTGTAAATTAATTTATCAGTTGTAAATTCATAATATGAAAAATGATTTGTTTTTTGATGTCGTGGTTATTGGTGGTGGTCATGCTGGATGTGAGGCTGCTGCTGCTGCTGCTCGTATGGGAGTAGATACAGCTTTATTTACACATAAAATTGAAACTATAGGTGAGATGTCTTGCAATCCAGCAATTGGTGGATTGGGCAAAGGTCATCTTGTAAAAGAAATAGATGCCCTTGATGGTGTTATGGGTGTTATAGCTGATAAATCTGGCATTCAATTTAGATTGCTAAATAGAAGTAGAGGTCCAGCTGTAAGAGGTCCTAGAACTCAGTCAGATCGTTCACTTTATAAAAAATATATGCAAAAAACCCTTCTAAGTTACTGTAATTTAAAGGTTTTTTCTGATCCTGTAATTGAGTTTATTTTTGATAAAAATCAAGTGATTGGCTTTCATACCAAACTAGGAAGAAAAATAAATTGTAAAAAAATGATTTTAACTACGGGAACTTTTTTAAATGGTTTGATTCATGTCGGTGATAAAAAAACACCTGCCGGTCGTCATAATGAAAAACCATCTACCGGTTTAAGTGAGCAACTTGAGAAATTTAATATTAAATTAGGTCGTCTTAAAACTGGAACGCCCCCTAGAATCGATGGATCTTCGATTAATTATAATAATTTAGAAAAGCAGGATGCTGATATACATCCTGAATATTTTTCTTTTCTGACTCATAAAACTTATAATAAGCAAATTGCTTGCAGCGTTACTTACACAAATAAAAAAGTTCATGACATAATAAAAAAGAATTTAAAAAAAAGTGCAATGTACTCGGGCAGCATTAAAGGAGTCGGACCGAGATACTGCCCTTCTATTGAAGATAAAATTGTTAAGTTCACTAACAAGTTCAGTCATCAAATTTTCTTGGAACCAGAAGGCTTAAACGATTTGACCGTATATCCAAATGGAATTTCTACATCATTACCATTTGAAGTTCAGTCTGAAATGTTGAGTAAAATCAATGGTTTAGAGAATGCTAAAATATTAAGACCTGGATATGCAATTGAATATGATTATGTAGACCCTCGAGAACTAAATCATACTCTTGAAACTAAAAAAATAAGTTCTTTATATTTAGCAGGCCAAATAAATGGAACAACCGGTTATGAAGAGGCTGCTGCCCAAGGTTTAATTGCTGGAATTAATGCTGCGTTGTCTATCAAGAAACAGGAATTTCTCGTTTTAGATCGAGCTCAGGCTTATATTGGAGTTATGATTGATGATTTAGTTACAAAAGGCGTAGCTGAACCTTATAGAATGTTTACCTCTAGAGCAGAGTATAGGCTTAGTCTGAGGGCAGATAATGCAGATATTAGATTAACGCAGATAGGCATTAATATTGGCTTAGTTGGCAGTCAAAGGGCTAATATTTTTAGAAAAAAATACAATAAAATTAAGGAATTACGAAATATTCTTAAAAATTCTAAAATATCACCAAATCAAGCTGAAAAATTCTCTATAAATATTGCTAAAGATGGTATTAAAAGGTCTGCTTTCGATCTTTTGTCTAGAAAAGGGGTAAATTTCGATAAATTAAGGACCATATGGAAAGATATTCCTATAGCGAATAAAAAAGAAGAAGAGCAGATTGAAATTAGTGCGCATTATTCAGGCTATTTAGATAAACAAGAAGCTGATATAATTGCATTTAGAAAAGATGAAAATTTGAAAATCCCCCCTAATATTGATTATTCTAGATTAAGTGGCCTCTCAAATGAGGTAAAAAGTAAATTTAATTTAATAAGGCCTAAAACATTGGGGCAAGCATTAAGAATAGATGGAATAACACCAGCAGCTGCATATATTTTATTATCTTATGTAAAAAAAGGCTCAAAATCCCGCAATAGCGCATAAATGGATAGATTGCTTCAGATTGATACCTTTAGTAGAATTTATCAAGTTTCACGTGAAACAATCTCAGGTTTAGAAAAATATGAGAGATTGCTAATAAATGCTAATAAATCACTCAATTTGATTGGAAAATCAACAATAGATAAAATATGGCACAGACATATAATGGATAGCTTCCAAGTCATTGATTTAATTGATAAAAATGATAAAAAATTAATTGATTTAGGTTCTGGAGCAGGTTTTCCTGGAATAGTTATAGCTTTCGCAGCTCATGAAAAAAAAATTCCCTTAGATATTGTTTTGGTAGAAAAAAGTTTAAAAAAAGCAAAATTTCTTGAAAATTTTATCAGAACATTAAATTTAAACATTAAAGTAGTTTGTAAAAATATTTTAGAAGAAAAAAAAATTATAGCAGATGTATTTGTTGCTCGAGCATTTAAACCTTTGCCAATAATTTTAAAACTTATTCACAATAAAAGCTTAAATTTTAAAAAATTTATAATTTTTCTTGGAAAAACAGGAAATCAAGAGTTACTTCAAGCTTCAAAAAGTTGGAATATTGAGTATAAGCAAAGGGTAAGTGTAACAAGCAATGATTCGACAATATTAGAAATAAATAACTTAAAAAAAAAATAATAAATTGTATAACACTCAAATTATTTCAGTAATTAATCAAAAAGGTGGAGTTGGTAAAACTACTACTGTAATAAATTTAGCTGCGGGTCTCGCGCTACAAGAAAAAAAAATTTTAGTCATTGATTTAGACCCCCAAGGAAATGCTACAACGGGTTTTGGTTTATCTAACAACAATAATGAAAAGACTATATATGATGTTTTAAACGGAAGCTCTACTTTCGAAGATTGCATTAAGGATACACAAATAAAAAATCTAAAAATAGTTTCTTCAAATGTAGACTTATCGGGCTTAGAAGTTGAGACAGCTACTGATAACAGGCGTGCTTTTCTTTTAAAAGATAAAATTGAGAGCTTTCTATCAAGTGAAAAAAATGACTTTTCATACATTCTAATAGATTGCCCACCATCTTTGAGTTTACTAACGGTTATGGCACTTGTTGTTGCAAAATCTTTGATTGTTCCTTTGCAAGCTGAATTTTTTGCACTAGAAGGATTAAGTCAATTAGTAAAAACTATAGAGAGAATCAAAATTAAACTAAATACAAAATTAGATATAAGAGGTGTTCTGCTTACGATGTACGATAGACGAAATAAACTTTCTTCCCAAGTTGATTCAGAAGCAAGAAAATTTTTTAGTAATAAAGTTTATGAAACAGTTATTCCAAGGAATGTAAGATTATCAGAAGCCCCATCACATGGTGCGCCAGTTATAATTTATGATAGTCAATGCGCAGGAAGTAAGTCTTATTTAAGTTTTACTAAAGAATTTTTAAAACAAGAAAATATAATGGAAAGTGCTGCTTAATGTCTACAAATAGTGAAAATAAATTTGAACTAAACAGTATTGAATTAATAAAAACAAGTGAAAATAAAGTAGATAATCGATTAAAGAAAGGTTTAGGAAGAGGCTTATCATCTTTATTAGGAGAGACAAACGAAAATATAAAAACTAATAAGGTTCCAATACATGATATTACAAGAAATAAATTTCAACCAAGAAAATATTTTAGTAAAGAAAATCTAGAAGAATTAAGTAATTCAATAAAGGAACAGGGAGTTATCCAACCAATTGTTGTTAGACCTGACAAATCTTCAAAAAATAAATATGAAATAATTGCTGGAGAACGAAGATGGCTAGCTTCTCAAAGAGCGGGTCTTCATGAGGTGCCTGTTGTAATTTTAGAGGTTGATGATGTTAAGTCATTAGAATTTGCAATTGTAGAAAATGTACAAAGACAAGATCTTAATCCAATAGAAGAGGCTAGAGGATATCAAAAATTAGTAGATGATTATAATTATGATCATGAAAAGTTGGCTAAATTTATAGGCAAAAGCCGGAGTTATATAGCTAATTTATTAAGGTTATTATCCCTACCTGAAGATATTTTGCTCATGGTTGAAAAAGGGGAATTATCATCAGGCCATGCACGGTCATTAATTGGTTTAAATAATCCGATAAGTGTTGCAAGAAAAATTACTCAAAAAAAACTCTCTGTTAGGCAAGCAGAAACATTAGCTCGAAATTTTAAAAATAAAAAAATAAAATTACTTCATAAAAAAGACTCCAATATTTTAGAGTTACAGAGAACTTTAGAAGAAAAAACTGGACTAAGTGTTACAATTAATAATAAAAAAAATAATTCAGGAACAATTTCTTTTGAATATAAAGATCTTCAACAACTTGATACAATTATTAAAGTAATTAAGAATACTTATTAGCTTTTTTACACAACTTATTAAAAAAATTAAAAAAAATTGCTTTTGCAAGTAATGGATTTTTTTTACACAAAAGTTCAATATTATTTATCTCATTTACTATTTTCATAAGATCATTTAATTTCCAAATACTTAGCTGCTTTTTAACAATTGGCTTATCCTTCCAAAAAATAGGAGGTCTAGCAGAATTTATAAGGTCATCTATATTTTTACTTTTATCATCTGATTTTTTGATATCTAATAATTTTTTAATTTTGTTATATAAAATTCTCAAGAGAAAAATATGATTAACAGTATTAACGTATAATTCTGATAATATTTTTTTATATTGGGTAATATTGCCACTTAAACATTCATTAATTAGATTATCAGATTTATATTCTCCTGAAAAATTAACTATAGATTTAATCTCTTCAACATCTAAGTTTTTTTTATTTAAGGCAAATGCTTTAATTTTTTCAATTTCATTCTTTAAATTGTCACGGTCATTGTTTGATTTTTCAATAAGAATATTAATTGACTCTCTCGAAGCTGTAATATTATTTTTTTTAAATTCTTTTATTAAAATAATTTCCAAATCTCTACTACTATCTAAATAACAAGGTACACATACAGCTGTAGAATTTTTCTCAAAAAAATTTCTTAATTTTGATTTTTTCTCCAATATATCGGCAAAAATTATTATTATTAAGTTTTCTGGATATTTTTCATAAATATCTTCTATATATTTTATAATTTTATCTGTTCCGTTATTGATAATTATCATCTTTTTGTTAGCAAAAAGTGAACCTGAATAAATAGAATTATATAAAATTTCTTCATCACTTATAATTTCATTTTCATTTAATGATAAAAATTCTGTACTATTTTCTTTTTTATTTATTTCAATTTCAATTTTATTTTTAATATCTTTTTTTAATCCAACATTTTCACCATATAGGAGAAAAATATTATACTTTGATAAGTCAGGTAATTTTTTTTCTATTTCGTAACTTTTTAAAATCACTTTTAGTTAATATTTTGTATAAGCGTTATTAGAAATTCTTGGTAAGTTTGATTAATTAAATTATCTATTGTTTTATTTTCTACAGTTATTGATTTAGAATATTCACTTTGCATTTTATAACTTAATGAATTAGAAAAACTTTTAGCAAATATTAAATTTCCAGTATCATAATTATTTACTTTTATAGTGGTACTTAAAGTAATTCTATATTCTAGAATTTTACCAGATTTATCTTTTGAACTTGATTCTTTATTTTTTGATATATTAATAAGTAGGTCAATATTTTTTTTACCTTTATTATTTTTTGATTTTAATAAATTGGACAATTTTAGGTACATTCTTTCACCTAATTTTTTATCTCCTTCTATTGTGTGTTTTTTGATTTCCAACATTAAACTTGAAGAATTAAAAATAGGTTTGTATCCAGTGCATGCACTTGTAGAAAATATTAAAATAAGTGACAAAATTAGTAAATATTTTTTTTTCATTCTTTTATAATAAAGTTGATTAATCTGTTTTTTAAAAAGATATTTTTTATTATTTTTTTATTTTCTATATATTTATATACATTCTCAATTTTTTTTGCTTCATCGATTACAATATTCTCTTTAGAATCTAAAGGAACCTCAATGAGGCCTCTTTTTTTTCCATTAACTTGTATTACCACATTACAATTTTCCTCTTTAAGAAAATTTTCATCATAATCTGGCCAATAAACTTTTTTTTCTATTAATTCACAACATTCATATGAAAAATGTGGAATTATTGGATTTAGCAACATTATAATTTTTTCCCAAGTATTTTTTAAAGTTTCATTAGAAACTTTATTAATTGATAATCTTTGAAAAAATATATTATATATTTCATGTATATTAGCTATAACAACATTATATTGAAAATTTTCCAAGTTTTTAGTTACATTATAAATAGTTTTATTAGTAGCTTTCTTCAGTATTATATCTTCAGTTGTCGAGCTTGCTTGTTTTTTATTTAAAATTTCACTATTTAAACTCCAAAGTTTTTGAATAAATTTAAATGCTGCTGATACCCCCTCGTGCGACCACTGAATATCTCTCGATGGTGGGCTATCCGATAAGATAAACCACCTAATTGAGTCAGCGCCATACATATTAATCATTTTTTCAGGATCAACAGTATTTCTTTTTGATTTTGACATAGATTCTTTTGGGCCAACTATAACTTTTGCCTTATTTTTTTTTTCAACGATTTGTCCATCTAAATTTTTTTGGATTTCCTCTGGATATAACCATTCCCCATTTTCATTTTTGTAAGTTTCATGACAAACCATTCCTTGAGTAAAAAGACATTTAAATGGTTCAGTGTAAGTAAATTCTTTATTACTGAATGCTAGTGCTCTCATAAAAAATCGTGAATATAACAAATGTAAAATAGCATGCTCTACACCACCGATATATTGATCAACAGGCATCCAGTATTTTAATTCATTTATGTCATACCCGTGTTCATCATTCTTGGGTGAACAAAATCTTAAAAAATACCAAGAAGAGTCTACAAATGTATCTAAAGTATCTGTTTCTCTTGAAACTTTTTCACCAGAAGATAGTTTTATATTTTTCCATGAAGGATGTTTTTCTAAAGGATTTCCAGTTACATTAAGATCAACGTCTTGAGGTAACAAAACTGGCAGATCCTTTTTTTGAAGAGGGATTGCCTCTCCTTTTGAATTGTATACTATTGGTATTGGGCAACCCCAATATCTTTGTCGAGAAACTCCCCAATCTTTTAGACGAAAAGTTATCTTTTGAGTTCCTAATTTTTTCTCAGTAATTATTTTTATTACCTTTTTAATAGCATCCTGTACTGAAAGGCCATTCAAAAAATCAGAATTAAATAAAATTCCATCTTCGGTAAAAGCTTTATCTTCAATAACAAATTTATTTGATTCTAAATTCTTAGGTTTTACAACGGGTAAAACTTTAAGATTATATTTTCTAGCAAAATCTAAATCTCTTTGATCATGAGCTGGACATCCAAATATTGCACCAGTTCCATAATCCATTAAAACAAAGTTTGCTATATAAACTGGTAATTTTATTTTTTTAGAAAAAGGATGGTTTACAAAAAGTTTAGTGTTAAACCCAAACTTTTCAGCATTAGCTAGGGCTTCTTCTGTTGTTCCTATTTTAGAACATTCAGATTTAAAAGAAATGAATTGTTTATTTTTTTCAAATTTTTTTGAAATCGGGTGATCAACAGATAAAGCAATAAAAGAAGCTCCAAACAAAGTATCTGGTCTAGTGGTAAAAACATTAATTTTATCTTTCTTATTTTTATCATCTAATATAAAATTAATTTCACACCCGTAAGATTTTCCAATCCAATTTTTTTGCATTAGTTTAACTTTTTCAGGCCAGTTTTTTAAATTATCAATATTGTCTAACAAATCTTGCGAAAATTTCTTTATATTAAAAAACCATTGCGAAAGTTTCTTTCTTTCTACCGTAGCTCCAGAACGCCAACCTTTTCCATTAATAACTTGTTCATTAGCTAATACAGTTTCATCCTTTGGATCCCAATTCACATATGTATCTTTTTTATAAACTAAATCTTTTTTAAATAGTTCTAAAAAAAACTCTTGTTGATGCTTGTAGTATTCAGGATCGCATGTGGATATTTCACGATCCCAGTCTAATGAAAGTCCAAGAAGTTTTAATTGCTTTTTCATATTTTCAATATTTTTCTTAGTCCAAGCACTAGGGTGAAGTTTATTTTCACGAGCAGCATTTTCTGCTGGCAAGCCAAATGAATCCCATCCCATAGGATGTAATACATTAAATCCTTTAAGTTTCTTGTATCTAGCAAGAACATCACCAATTGTGTAATTTCTTACATGGCCCATATGAATTTTCCCAGATGGGTAAGGAAACATTTCTAAGCAGTAAAATTTTTTTTTATTTTTATCTATGTCAGCTGAATTAGTTTTATTTTTAGACCAAAAAATTTGCCATTTTTTTTCAACGATTTTTATATTATATCTTTCCATAAATTGTAAAAACTAAATTTTCATAATTTAGAAAATGTGATTACTTTAATATTAAGTTCAGAACTTACTTCCATCTTTAAGCTTAGGTCTTTTTTTCTTTTTCTTTTTTTTCTTTTCATCTTTGCTAAAAATTGCTGCTTTTTTTAGAATAGCAACTTGTAATTCGGTTTGAACTGCAGAAGATATTTTCCTGATTGTGCAGTTTTTTTGTAGTTCACATTTTCTTTTATGCACAATAACTTTTATTGCATCAGTTCTAATTTCATTTGATAAAAATCTTACAGTAATTTTATATTCATCTGGATCACCACTTTCATTATACCAATCAGTACTTACAATTCCTCCTGAGTAATCTACATTTGCCAATGGTAAAAAATCTAGAATTTCTAGTGTAGCTCTCCACAAAGGGTTTGAAGTTGCAAATTGATAACTAGTGTTACTATCTTTATCGCCACCAAAAGTTATACCTCTACCTTCTTCAAGATTTTTTTGAACTCTTTCTTTAGATGAAGCAGGTACTTTTCTTGCATCTGGTGGATCCCAGACTGTACAAGCTTCTAAAAATAAAATGATGCTAATTCCAGTCAGAACTAAGAAAAATTTATGGATATAATTTAATAAATTCATTAAGATAAGCTTATATATTTATTACATAAGATCTGAGAAAAAAATCATAAATAACAGGTACTAAAAAGCGAATAATAGCTTTATTTTATGCGTATTAAGGTAAAAAAGTGATAAATATGCAACAGTTGCAAATAATCAGGATAAATTAAATTTTTTTGATTTTTTTTCAATAATTTGAATGTTAATTTTACCGCAATTCATGAATGAACAAACAATAAGGAGTAATATATGAATAAATTAACAAAAGTTGGAGTTTCTGCACTTTGTGGATCTCTAGCTGCTGTGGCGTCTGCCCAAGCTGGCGAAATGACGGTTACAGGTGGAGCATCAATGACTTATATGTCATTAACTGATGAAACTACTGGTAACCCGTTAGGTATGGCTACTGGTATGACTTTCACAGGAACAGGTGAACTAGATAATGGTTCTACTGTAACTCTTACAATCGCAAACACGCATAAGAACGCATACACTGGTTCTTCTATAACAGTTGCAACGCCTTCAATGGGTACTTTCAAGTACGATGAAAAAGGTGGTACTGGTCTAGATAGAATTGATGACATGATGCCAACAGCTTGGGAAGAAGTTGATGGTACTGGTATCGGCATGGGACTACAAACAGTTTCTGGTGTTGGTGGCGGATCTGACTTAGAGTGGACTTTACCATCTGATTGGTCAATGGGATCGAATGTATATATTTCGTATTCTTTTCACCCAGACGGTTCTTACAACTCTAAAAAAGGTGCTGGCGGAGCAACAGACTCAGGTGAAGTAGATGGTTCTGGTTACGATATCGTTGTAACAAACAACAGTGCTGTTGAAGGCTTGAATATGTTTGCTGGTTACTCAAAAATAAGCAGCACTGATCATGCTGGCCTGCAAGCTCTAGGAGATGAAGAGCAAATGGCAGCTGGTGCTACATATGCAGTTGGTGGTTTTACATTAGGATACCAACAATCATGGAATGGTGGAGAGACAACGTATGACAACTCTGCATACGGTGTATCTTTTGCTGTTAACGACAACTTATCAATTAGTTATGGTAAGCATGAGTCAACGCAAAGAGCAGATGGTGGTGATACTAAGGTAGATCTTGAAGGTAAGTCACTTCAAGCTTCATACACTATGGGCGGAGCATCTATCGTGATTGCTGAAACTGAAGTTGATAACAAGCAATATGCAACTGCAGCAGCTAATCAAAGAGAAGGTAGAGCTATTGCTTTGACACTAGCATTCTAAAGATTAAAAGAAATTATTCTTTAAAAAAACCGGCCTTTTTAAGGCCGGTTTTTTTTTGAAAGCTCTAATACCCCCAAAGCCATTTATATTTAACAATTTAAGTTTGTTAATATTAAAGTTATCAATACCCCCTAAGGCAAAAAATTTGCTTTTATTAACAATTGATAGCAAATTAAATTTATATATATCTAAAAATTTTTTAGATTTATTTGTTAAAAAAATTGGTGAGAGAAATATTGCTACACATTTTTGAGTTATTTTTTGTTGTATTTCTTTTTGATTATGTGCAGATCCTAAAATAATTAAATTTTTATTTTCTAAATTCTGATTTGAATTTATTTTATTAAACGAGGGTATGTAAATACCGTCAGCTTTTACTTTTAGAGCTAATTTAATATTATTAGACACAAATAATTTGAATCTTTTTTTCTTACATTCATTTGCTATTTTAAATAACTCAGTTTTTCGATTTAAACTATTATAATTTCTATAAATAATTCCTATATTTGTGTTATTGTTTTCAAATATTTTTTTATTATATTTGTCTAAAAAAATAAATAAATTAGGTAATAGTTTATGCATAATAGTTTAAATAATTTAAGTCTAATTAATAATAAAATTAGTAAAGTTGTTATAAATAATCAACTTAAATTTAATCCTAAAGTAATAGCTGTAACTAAAACGTTTCCTTTAAATAATATAATTCCGTTACTTGAACAGGGTCATATTCATTTTGGAGAAAATAAGATTCAAGAAGCAGAAAAAAAGTGGTTTGATATTAAAAAGAAATATCCTAATTCTTTACTTCATATGCTTGGTAATATTCAATCTAATAAAGCTAAAAAAGCTGTAAAAATTTTTGATTTTATTCACTCGTTAGATAGTGAGAAATTAGCTCTTAAAATCAGTCAGTATGAACAAGAGTACAATAAAAAAGTAAAAATTTTTATTCAGGTTAATATTGGTGAAGAAAATCAAAAATCTGGAATCTCATTAGAAAATTTAAATAACTTTTATAATTATTGTTGTCGAGATTTATCCTTAAATATCATCGGTTTAATGTGTTTGCCTCCAATCGATATTGATCCAACAAAGTATTTTAAAATATTAAGCGAAAAAGCAAAAAATTTGAAACTTTCAGAACTTAGCATGGGCATGAGTAGTGATTATGAGAAAGCTATTTTGTATGGTTCTACCTATGTAAGATTAGGTACGGCTATTTTTGGTAAAAGAAAAGTTATATAATTGAAATTTTAGTATTGTATTTAATTAGTGGAAGTATTTTTAAAAAATCTTTTTTTTTAATTGATATACATCCTTTTGTAGGTAAATATTTTTCTTTTGCAACATGTAAAAAAATTGCGCTACCTTTTCCTTTAATTGTTGGCTTAAAGTTATATTTTATATTAATCATTAAATCGTACATTCTATCTCTTCTATAAAGTTTTTCAGCGCTATACTTAAATGGAAAATTTATTTCACGATTATATTTTTTGCTATTTACATCATCGCACCAACCCATTTTTTTGTTTATTGGTTTTTTTCTAATCGAGCATCTCAGCCTTTTAACCCTATCTTTTCTATAGTATAGTAGGCCAATTCCAAATTTTCCTCTTGGTGTTGTTAAATCCCCCTCTTTCTTATGATAACTTAATCCGGATTTACCGATGCTACATTTTAATTTATAACCTTTATATAATAAAAAATGTTTTTTAATTATAATATTCATAAATGTAATTTTAATGGATAAATCAATTATATCAATTTTAAAAAATAGAACTTTTTTTGAAATAATTAGTGAATTAAAACTATTTGCTAAATATAAGTTTTATGAAGATTTACCTTTATGCCTATTAGAGTCAGATAAAAATAATCAAATTATAATTTTTTTTTTAACAGAAACAAATATTAATGATTTAAATCAAATTTTAAAAAAAAAATTACCTTTAGTTGTAATTACGAAAACTGCTAATTTAAAAAATGTAGAATTAGGTGATTCAGCTATAAAGTTAAGCATGCCTTTTACTATTAATAATTTTAGAAAGGAAATTATAAGACTTAATGCAAAAGTTATATTTCAAAAGAGCTCCTTAATAAAATTAAAAAATTATATAATTAATAAAAATGAACGTATTATAAAAAAAAACAATCAACAATTACAATTAACAGAAAAAGAAATTAATTTCCTTATCTTATTTAGTAAAAGCGATGAACCTGTTAGTCGTAATTTTGTTTTAAAAAATATTTGGAATTATTCTTCCGAAAGTGAAACTCATACAGTAGAAACGCATATTCATAGACTTAGAAAAAAAATTTTGGAAAAATTTGGTGATAACGATTTTATAAAAAATAATACAAGAGGTTATTATATTTGAAAAAAAAAACTAGAAACTTTATTGCTCAAGATTTATTCTCAGCAAAATATAAAAAACGTGTCGTTAAGCCCAAAAAAGGAAAAGGAAGCTTTAAAAGAAAAAAGCGTTAATTTAGTCTTGCTCCAATTTGTTGGATCACTTTTGAAGACATCTCCGTTCCTTTTTGAAGACTTTCTTTAAGAGATAATTTGTTAACATGACCATGTAAAAATCCAGCAGCAAAAAGATCTCCAGCACCAGTTAAATCAACAATTTTAAGATCTTTTTTCGCAGTACACTCAATTACATCATTACCATGTATTGCAATTGCTCCCTTTTCTCCTCTAGTTAAAATAATAAGTTTTCCAATCTCTTTTGAAAAATTAATTACCTCATCAAAATGTTTTGCGTTAATGAGAGACATAATTTCCTGTTCATTTGCAAAAGTGATATCTAGTTTATTTTTAACTAAGTCTAAAAAATGTGGTTTATGTCTATCAACACAAAATTGATCAGATAATGACATAGCAACTTTATT
>MDSV01088615.1_pt1 | contig 16774 bp, 15 predicted proteins | sample 810851 | NCBI WGS metagenome assembly MDSV01 (sample SAMN05326640, study PRJNA326480) | marine metagenome | isolation source: seawater | place: Atlantic Ocean: North East | collected 2012 | reverse complement strand
CAAAGCGGACTCGTATCGATGGTGCTGATGTGATCGTGCCAATGTTGAGACGGTGTAAGCGTGCGATGGGACTTTGCTTGACCACCAGTCGTCCCTGTTCGTCGACCTCGAGCTTGCGGTAGCGCGAATAGGCACCAAGGCATTCTCCGCCGTGCTGCAGAAAACGTAGACACCAGTTCCAGTCCTGATCACTGAGCTGGCGGTAAGTGGCTGTGCCCCGAATGGCATGCAGGGTCTCCTCTGGGTGGAAGCCTGGACCGCAGCCCAGGGTCGTGAGATGTTGCAGCAACACATCAAGGGGTTGATCGGGGGGGTGACGCTCCTCAACCAAGCCGGAGCAGAGCCCACGCCTCACGGCGCTCAGTTCAAGCAGCTCCAGGGCATTGGTTGGCATGAAGAGCACCTTTGAGGTGGCGCCTGGACGATGGCCGGATCGACCCGCCCGCTGCAGCAAGCGAGCCAGATTCTTGGGCGAACCGATCTGCACAACCCTCTCCACAGGTTGAAAGTCAACGCCGAGATCGAGCGAACTTGTGCAGACCACCCAAAGCAGTGTTCCCGCTTTGACGCCGGCTTCAATCGCTTCCCGTTCCTGTCGATCAACGGCGCTGTGGTGCAGGGCAAGCAACCCCTCCATCTCGGGGCAGGCGAAACGAAGACATTGAAACCAGCGTTCCGCCTGGTTTCGGGTATTCGTGAAAAGCAGGGTGCTGATCGTTGGCACCAGCTGTCCCACCAGGTCTTCGTAACGACGGAGTCCGAGATGCCCTCCCCAAGGAAAACCATCGATGCTGTCTGGAAGGACGCTGCTCACTTCAAAACAGCGTTGTCCTCCTCGCGTGATCAGGACGGGCTGATTGTTTGGGCCGAGAGCATGGTGGGCGGCTGTCTGCAGGTTGCCGATCGTCGCGCTGATGGCCCAGGTCTGAAGCTTCCTGTTCTGCTGCCTCAACCAGCTCAGGGCCAGCTCCGTTTGGGTGCCACGTTTGCTGGCGATGAGCTCGTGCCATTCGTCCAGCACCACTGTGGTCACAGCGGCGAAAAGGCTGTTGGCATGCCGACTCGCCAACAGCACGCAAAGCGATTCTGGTGTGGTGATCAGGATCTGCGGTGGTGTCTTGATTTGTCGATTGCGTTCAGTTGTGCTGGTGTCGCCATTGCGGATGCCGACCCGCAATGGCCAGTTCATCGTCTTGATTGGTTCCTCTAGGGCGCTGGCTAGATCACGGCTGAGGGCACGCAATGGCGTGATGTACAAGAGCTGAATACCCTCTCTCGCTGGTGTTGCAGCGAGCATTTCCGCCATGGGCGCCATCACTGCGGCGTAGGTCTTTCCCGACCCTGTTGGCACCTGAATCAAGCCGGAGTGTCCAGCCAGATGGGACTGCCAGGCCTCCCGTTGAAACTGTTGAGGACTCCAACCCTTATGACTGAACCAAGCATGGATTGGCTCCAGAATCGACGTATCTGGGGTCAACGTCTCTCACCTCGTGGGCTGTTCAACAACTGCTCCGCACTCTCTAAGCAATCGGCACTTTGCGCCGTGCGGTCGTGGCGCCAACGCAGGATGCGTGGGAAGCGCACGGCTAGTCCGCACTTGTGTCTTTTGGAAGGTTGAATCCCCTCGAAGCCGAGTTCAAAGACCAGTTCTGGTTCCACGACCCTTGTCGGTCCGAACCGCTCGCGGGTATGGCTCCTGATCCAGCGATCAAGCGTCAGAATTTCAGCATCCCCAAGGCCGGAATAGGCCTTGGCGAAGGTCACCAACTTGGGCTTGTTGTTATCCGTCGCCCTGCAATCCCAAAGAGCGAAGGTGTAATCCGTGAAAAGGTTTGCGCGGCGACCACTGCCTGCCTGGGCGTAGATCAAGACGGCATCCAGCCGCATGGGGTCAAGCTTGTATTTCCACCAGTGACCTCGTTGACGTCCTGCCAGATAGGGCGAACTCAGTTGTTTGAGCATCAACCCTTCGGCACCGCCTTCCCCTGCAATTGTGCGCAGCTGCGCCAAGTGGTCCCAACTCTCTAAGCGATGGCCAGCACTGCGTTGCAGACGCCAGCTCTCCTCAATGTCTGCAACAGAGTTCAAGGCATTAAGCGCAGTGAGGCGCTGAACAAGAGGATGTGCTCGGAGGTCCTTACCCTCTTGCTCAAGTAGGTCATAGGCGATGAACTGCACCGGGCATTCCTGACGAATCTTTGCCCCGACATGCTTACGGCCGATCCGGCGTTGAAGGTTGCTGAAAGGAAGGGGACGGCATTGATCACGTCCCCAACAGATCACTTCACCATCAAGCACAGTGTTGACCGGTAATGCTTTGGCCATCGTCACCAGCTCAGGGAAGCTGACATTCACCAGTTCCTCACCGCGGCTCCAAAGAAAGACGCCCTCTTTGCGATGGATCAGCTGCCCTCGGATCCCGTCCCATTTCCATTCAACCCACCAGTCTTCCGCTGGTGTGCAGACCATTCTCTCTAGTTGCACCGGACTAGCCAGAAAGAAGGGGTAAGGCACAGCCCCTCGATCGCGTCGCGTCTGCTTCGCCGGTGCTGTTAGTTGATCAAACCACTCGGCACTGGGTTCAACCTCTCCCATGAGTCGTTCCAGCACATCGGTGTTGCGTAGAGAGAAGGCAGCGGCAATGGCTTTCACCACGAGGCCGCGGGCCACACCAATGCGAAAGCCACCGGTGATCAGTTTGTTGAGGAGCCAATGATGCTCTTCCGGAACCGTCGCCCAAATCGAGAGCATGGCCTCTTGTTGCTGGGTTGGGGAGGAACGCGCCAAGGACGGCAATAACGTCTCCATCCACCAATGCAAGGCGGGTTTGTTCGCCACTGCTGCCAGGAGCTCGCGGAGTTGTGGATCCTTCAGTTCAGGCCGTTGGAGGCATTGATCCTTCAACTGTGGCCATAACAGGCAGATCGTTTCAGCTGAATCGCCGACGTGGCTGTGGCATTCGTTGAATAACCACTCTGGAAATGCGACTGACTCTTGCAGGATCTCGCGTAATCGCCGCCCCGTCAGCATCCGACGTCGGCGTTCCCCGAGCAGCAGTGCCAAGGCCCAGCATCCATCCTTGGGATCAACGGCGACGAGGTAGTTCTTGAGCAACTCCACTTTGCGCAAGGAGCTGCTGGTGCCATCCAAGCAATCGATTAATTCACCGAATGTTTCCACCGATCGGGGTCAGGCTGAGGCCAAGGGCAACGTGTTGCAGGTGTTGGCCGAGCAGAACAAGGACCAGCACAGGATTGACGAGCCGAGGTTGACGTTAGATCAACTGAGTTCGCTGAGGGGAGTGGCGTCGATTCCTTCGACTTCCTTGAGGTAGCGCACCAGCACATCGTTCTGGCCGTGGGTCACAAACACCTTTTTCGCTTTGCTCTCCTTCACGGTTTGGATCAGTCCTTGCCAATCGGCGTGGTCACTGAGAACAAAGCCACGTTCATACCCCCGTCGGCGTCGCGCGCCGCGCACAGCCATCCAGCCTGAGGCAAAGCCGGTTTGTGGTGATTTAAATCGGCGCATCCAGCTCGACCTGTGGGCTGATGGTGGTGCCAGCACGAGTCGGCCAGCCAGGCTTTCGTTCTTAGCGACTTCACTCACTGGACGACTGGGCAACATCGCGACCTTCGCTGAGCGGTAATGACGTGTGACGGTCTCCACGGCTCCGTGCAGCAAGACCTCATCATCAAGGCCAATTGCGGCGAGCTCTGCGAGGATTCTTTGGGCTTTGCCGAATGCATAACAGAACAGCAGAGACGGTCGCGTTGTGTCGCTTTTCCACCAGTTGCAGATGTCGTGCGCTATCGCTGCGCCATCAAGCCAGCGATAGATCGGTAGAGCGAACGTCGCTTCTGTGATCAACACATCGCAGCTCACAGGTTCGAAGGCAGAGCAGCTGGGATCGGCACAACGTTTGTAATCGCCTGTGACCACCCACACCTCTCCATCGACCTCCACACGGATCTGAGCGCTGCCGAGAACATGGCCAGCACTGTGAAAGGACAGGGTTGCCGCTCCGATGCGGTGCTGTTCCCCATAGGCCAGGGTCTGGAGATTGATGTTTTGCCCGAGACGTTGGCGCAGGATTCCAGCACTATTTGTGGTGGCCCAGTACTCCTCACACCCCGCCTTGGCATGGTCTGCATGCGCGTGGGTGATCAAAGCTCTACGCACGGGGCGGTGCGGGTCGATCCAGGCATCAGCCCTGCGGCAATACAGACCGCTATCGGTGAGCTCCATGACTGGCATGCAGACATTCTGACCTTGCGATCACTGGGATTGAGAGCCGATCGTTTGGGTGGAGTGCTGTTTGCTCGGCTTTGGCGAGCTCCGATTCAAGGCCGTTCTCCGCTTGGGATGCCCGGTTGTCGATCGCGTCGGCACCATCCCAGCCCCTGTCCTGCCGCAATGGCGTACGGGGGCGATGACGTGTTCGTCGGAACGTCGGTGCTGCGAATCTCAGAACGGCTGGTTCCGATCAGCGACTCATCTCGAGCATTCGCTGGATCGGTGCTTCCGCTTGGGCGCGAAGGGATTCTTCCATGGTGATTTCTGGCGAGAGAGACACCAAGCACGCATGAAGCTTTTCGAGGGTATTGAGCCGCATGTAGGGGCAAGCGTTGCAGCTGCATCCATCAGTGCCAGGAACATCGAGGAAGTGCTTCTGAGGAAGCCTCCTCTTCATTTGATGAATGATGCCAGGCTCAGTCAGAACGATGAACGTCTCAGAGGTGCTGGTTTCGGCGTATTGGAGAAGTTTGCTGGTGGAACCAATGAAATCTGCCTGTTCAAGCAGGGATTGGATGCACTCTGGATGGGCGATCACTTCGGCATCGGGATGACGCAGTTGCAATTTGAGAAGTGCCTCCTCGCTGAAGGTTTCATGCACGATGCAGCGTCCAGGCCAAAGAGTGAGATCTCGGCCGCTCTGGTTCTGAACCCAACGGCCAAGATTGCGATCCGGAGCGAACAGAATGGGTCTGTCATCAGGAAGCTGTCGGACAAGATCAACGGCGTTGCTGCTTGTGCAGATCAGGTCACTTTGAGCTTTCACCGCAGCACTGCAATTGATGTAACTCACCACCAGATGATTGGGATGCTGCGCCTTAAAGGCAGCGAATTCATCCGGAGGGCAGTCATCGGCTAAGGAGCAGCCTGCCTCGAGATCAGGCAAGAGAACGGTTTTAGCTGGACTGAGAATTTTTGCTGTTTCTGCCATGAAGTGAACACCGCAAAACACGATCACATCGGCGTCGGTGTTGGCTGCCTTGCGTGAGAGTTCAAGCGAATCTCCGATGAAATCGGCGATGTCCTGCACCTCTGGCTCCTGGTAATAGTGCGCCAGGATCACCGCGTTGCGTTGGCGCCTCAGGGCGTCAATCGCCGCTGCCAGTTCCGTGGGTGGCGGAGGGGCTACCACGGCCGATGCGGGAACAGAAACAGCGGTCATTAGGACCATCTGCGGCAGGATGGGGATCAGCCTAGGCACCCCCCCTGACTGCAACGTCCCCAAGCCTGCGTGTGGCCATCGCTGGTGATCTGCATGGGGTTTGGTCTGATGCGGATGCACGTCTGCTTGATTGCCTTGCCCCCGATGCCGTTTTGTTTGTCGGTGACCTCAGCGACGGGGACCGACGCCTGACGAAGGCGATTACACGTCTCTCTTTTCCTGTGGCGGTGATCCTGGGAAATCACGATCGCGGCCGAGATCGCAGTGGGGCTGTTTTTCAACAACAGATTGATCTGTTGGGTGATCTGCACTGTGCCTGGCGGATGCGTCACTGGGACACCCCCTGCTTGGGTGTTGTTGGCTGTCGTCCAGGTACGGCTGGTGGAGGTTTTCACCTCTCCCCTGCTGTTGAGGCGGTTGTTGGTCCGCTCACCATGGAACAGTCGGCCGATCGGATTGTGGAGGCATGTCGTGCGGTCCCTGACGATTGGCCGCTTGTTTTACTTGCGCACTGCGGACCGACCGGACTGGGGTCTGAGGCTGGTGATCCCTGCGGCAGGGATTGGAAGGCTCCAGCCTGTGACTGGGGGGATGGTGATCTCGCTTTGGCCATCGATCGCCTGAGCTGCCAACGTCGTCCCCAGTTGGTGGTGTTTGGTCACATGCACCATCAATTGAAAGCGAAACAAGGGCAGCGCCGCACTTTTTACCGCGACCGTCATGGCACGGTTTACCTCAATGCGGCTTGTGTCCCTCGTCGAGGCCTGGATGGGGACGATCGCACCCTGACCCACTTCTCCTGGGTCGAGTTCGGGCATGGTCAGCTCAATCATGTGAGTCATCGCTGGTACCTGCCCGATGGATCTTTGGCCTACTCCGAAACCCTTTATCAAGTTGGCGAAGGCATCCCGTCATGAAGGTGCTCGTTTATCTCGCTCTCAGCAGTCATGGCTACGGCCACGCTGCCCGTCAGGCGGCCGTGGTTTCGGCTTTACATGCGTTGCATCCGCTCTGGCGCTTCGTCGTCAGTTCCAAAGTGGATCCAGCCTTCCTCAAGCTTGTTTTCGCGGGTTTGCCCGTTCTCTTTCGGCAGCTGCGCTGGGATGTGGGGATGGTGCAGGCCGATGCTCTCCATTGTGATGAGCAGGCCACCTTGATGGCTCTGCGGACCCTGGAACACCATCTCCCGGAGCAGATTGACGAGGAAGCCCGCTGGATCAGGGCTCAGGGGCTGCCTGTTGTGGTGCTCGGGGACATTCCACCTGCGATCAGTACGTTGGCCCGACGCATCCATGCACCGCTGGTATGGATGGGAAATTTTGGCTGGGACGACATTTACTCCCCGCTGGGGAGAGCCTTTCAGCCTCCCTGCCTTGAGGCCAGGGAGGCTTATGCCAGCGGTGATCGTCTGTTGCGCATGCCTTTCGATCTGGCGATGGACTGGGGTGTGCCTGAACGCAGCATCGGACTGATTTCGGCCCAGCCCAGACCTGTGCCTTTGGATTTTCAGCATTGCCTCAGCAGCCTTCAAACCCGATTGGTGTTTGTTGGCTTTGGTGGTTTGGGCCTCTCGATTGATCCCCGATTGTTTGATCTCTGGCCCGACCATCATTTCCTGATGGCGCCTCCTTCAGATCCCCGTCATGCCGACAACCTGCGGGCCATCACCAACGTGACGTTGCTTCCAGCTGGAGTTCGACCTGTCGATGTCATGCCCATGTGTGAGCGCTTGCTGGGCAAACCTGGTTTCAGCACTTTCTCTGAGGCGCTCAGCGCTGGGTTGGGTTTGCATGTCGTTGAGAGAGAGGGATTCGCAGAGGCGAGGGCGTTGATGCAAGGTCTGCGTCGTCATGGTTGTCATCGTCTTCTCTCAGCCCGCGGCTTTGCGGAGGGTGATTGGCAGCTGAATCAGCCCTTGATTCCATCCACGGAATCACCGTTACCGGCGAACGGTGCTGAGGTTGCAGCCCTGGAGATTTCCCGCCTTGTGATGCGGGGATCCGCTTAAACCACTCTGAGATAAGCCTTTCTTATTCAAAAGCCGCATGGTTTCTTGCGTCGGCTCAAAGCCAAGTCTCAAGGGCTAGCTGAGCGGCGAGATGCGATTCAAAAACCGACATCAATGCCAGGACGGTTGCCTCACTGTCCGGCGTGGGATGGGCAATGGTGATTCTTTCGGGAGAGTTCGGTTGACAACGGACATGAGTTTTTCTGCTTAATTCAGAAATCTCTTCCTTGTTGTGGGTTCCATCCGCTTCTGGTTCTCCACTGGTGTGTTCAACACCGTTGCTCCCTGAACGCAATTCATGACTTTTCTTGCTCCGACCACCTGCCGTGTTCTTGCAGGGGCCGTCGCAAGCACTTGTGTCTTCATTCCATCGGTTGCAGGGCAGGCAGCAACCATTCCATTCCCTTCTCCTGAGACCTCAGCACGTTCTCTCTCCGTTCAATTACCCGAGGAAGCCCCGGCAATCGGGCTTCCTTATGTGATCACACCTGAGCGCCGTGCCCTTCTCAATACCATCCGTTTCGCTGAAGGAACCTGGAAGGGAGGTCTTGACCTTGGTTATCGCGTCATGTTCGGAGGCGGCCTGATGGCTTCCCTCGAACGTCACCCCAACCGAGTGATTTATTCCTCTCGTTATGCCAGTGCAGCTGCGGGTGCTTATCAATTCATGCCCTTCACCTGGGAGATGGTGCAACGCAGCATTGGCGTGCGTGGTTTTGGTCCTGAAGCCCAGGACCAGGGCGCGATTTATCTGATCCAACGCCGGAAGGCCCTTCCCTTGGCTGATACCGGCAACTTGACCCCCAAACTCGCTGCTCTGCTTGCTCCTGAGTGGGCCTCGTTCCCAACCCTTCGCGGCGTCAGTTACTACGGACAACCGGTGAAACGTTTTACCCGGTTGCATAGCTTTTACAACGTCAGCCTGGCTCAACTTCGTCGTGTGCGCGATCAGCGCCGAGAAGCTCTCTCTACAGATCAAGACGAGACTGCCAAGCCTTCAGGTCCTGTTTGCAGGCCTCCGACCATCCTCTGCGGCTTCTGATTTCCGCTGCTCACACACCTTCAGCCCCTTCAGGAACCATCGGATTCTTCCAGCTTCCGACCAACGGTCGCCTGTGCAATCAAATAGGCCAGCACGGCACCTCCAAGGAATCCCATGCCATTGCGAAGCACGGGCAGTAGGTCACTGGTTCGGGTCACCACCGGTGCGATGCCGAAGATGCCAAACAACATCACCCACAAGGGAGACAGCAGCAGCAGCCACGGCCAGGCGATCAGATCGCTTTTCTCTCTGGGGTAAGCAGCGAATCCGGCGATCAACCCACCCAGCACAGAGGTGGTGAGGGTCCAGAGCCACTGCTCCAGCGGTAGCCCCGGTACAACCTGGCAACCGCCACGATCCAGGCAAACCTCAACGGCATCTAGGGCTGCATAGATCGATCCGTCTTCACCGTTGTCACGCACATAGAACTGATTGCCATATCGCGTCTGCAGTTCCACCCACCAGGTGCGTGGCATCAGAGCGAAAAAGGCATCACCCACATTGAAATTGAGCAGGTTGCCGCCGCGAGGATCTGCGATCAGCAAAACGCTGCGCTCATCAAGGCCCCAGAACTCCTTGACCGCCACTCCCGGAGTGCGCTCGTATTGAGTCAGCACACGCAGCTTCCATCCGGTGCGTTGCTCAAATGCTGTCAGGTTGGATTCGAGCTCTGTGCGCTGCCGATCGCTGAGGGCTCTTGCCAGATCGATGACGGGGGTGGGGTGATCCGGCAGCAATTCCGGATTGTCGCTGGCCCAGGCCGGACTGCCTGCGATGAGCAGAACAATCAGGGAGAGCATCGCCAGGACAGGGCGAAAGCCTCGGTGTGCTCCCATAGCTCCAGTGCAGTGATCGGCATTCTCTCGAATGGAAAGCCTCGGTGCGCCTTGTCCGGCCTGGATGGTCACGCGGTTTGAAGAGGCCGGCGGCACCATCTCCTTCCGTCGCTTCATGGAGTTGGCTCTGCATGATCCCGACCATGGCGCCTACGGAGCCGGAATCCTGCGCGTTGGGCCTGATGGCGATTTCGTGACCTCTCCATCCATGGGTCCAGATTTCGCGGCTCTCTTGGCGCTGCAACTGGTGCAATGGTTCGATCAACTGGCGGTTCTTCATCCAGAGGCTCCTCTTTGCCTTGTGGACATCGGTCCGGGAGAAGGAGATCTAGCCGCTGATCTCATCACTGAGTTGAATCGCTTGCAACCGGAATGGCTTGATCGCCTTGAGTTGATTCTGGTGGAACTCAATCAAGGGATGGCTGCTCGCCAACGGAAGCGCCTCGATCAGGTCGACTCGCTGGCGGTGACCTGGCGCAGTCTTGAGCAATTGTCTTCGCAACCGCTCATCGGTGTCTTTCTGGCTCACGAATTACTCGATGCACTGCCCGTGGAACGACTTGTGAATCGAGAGGGAGAGCTGAATCAGTTGTTGGTCACTGCTGCCATGGGTTCTGATCAGACAGTGCGGCTTCAGTGGGCTGAGCAACCTTTGCCTGAGGCTCTGGAACAGCAACTGCAATGGGCAGAGCATCAGTGCGATTTGGTCCTGCCTCCGGCGGGCGCCCCAGAGGGTTGGACCACGGAATGGCATCACAGTGTTCCCGACTGGCTCCAGTCAGCGGCAGGTGCCTTAGGCCACGGAGTGCTGCTGATTGTTGACTACGCCCATGAGGCAGCTCGTTATTACAGCGCCCTGCGCAGCGCCGGTACCTTGCTTGCCTACCGCCATCAGAAGGTGTCGAACGATCTGCTCGGCCAGGCAGGTTTGACAGATCTGACAGCGCACCTTTGCATCGATACACTCATCGCCCAGGCGCGCCAGCGGGGCTGGCTCTGCCTGGGTCACTGCCGACAGGGGGAGGCACTGCTGTCACTCGGCCTGGCTGAACGCTTGCACAATCTGCAGAGATTGCCAACGGACCAGTTGGCTCTCGCTTTGCAGCGCCGGGAGGCATTGCTTCGTCTTGTGGATCCTGGTGCTCTTGGTGACTTTCGCTGGATTGCTCTGCAGCGTTGCCGAGATCTTTCGGACGATCCTCTGCCTTTGCAGGCGCGATTCCTGGAGCCTCCGTCGGAGATCAGCTGAGACAGTCCAGACAAGATCTGATTTCTTCGCTGCTGACATCAGAAGCGATATGGACAGAACCGATGGTGGAGGGAATCACGAATCTGACTCGACCGTCTTGAACCTTCTTATCTCCTTGAAGGGTGTCGAGAACGGCATCCTGTGCCAAGGCCGGCCAAATCGCGGGTAAGCCGCATTTCTGCACCAATCGGCGTTGTCGATCTGCATCGTGGCGACTCCAGTCGCCACGTAGAACCGCAAGCTCTCCAACGGCCACCATGCCGATGGCAACGGCTTCTCCATGCAGCCAGGTTCCGTATCCAGTGAGATTTTCGACCACATGCCCGAAGGTGTGACCGTAATTGAGGATTGCGCGGCGACCGCCCTCGCGTTCATCGGCCGCTACCACCTCGGCCTTGGTCTGGGTGGATCGTTCGAGAATGGTTTGCAGGTTTTGTTCGCCTAGACCGGAAGCATCACTGAGTGTCTCGATGTTTTCGAGAAGAGCAAACAGCTCGGGATCTCCGATCACTCCGTATTTGATCACTTCTGCCATCCCGGCACGGAATTCCCTGGCTGGCAGTGTGTTGAGTGTTAACGGATCAATGAGCACCAGTTTGGGTTGATGAAAAGCCCCGATCAGGTTTTTCCCCCCCGGGTGATTCACGCCGGTTTTTCCTCCGATCGCTGCATCCACCATTGCGAGCAGCGTGGTTGGCACCTGCACAACCGCGATACCCCTTAACCAGGTTGCCGCTGCAAAGCCCGTCATGTCTCCGACGACCCCACCACCGAGGGCAACCATCAAGGAACCGCGTTCGAGCCGTAAGCGATGGGCTGCATCGTGAATCTTGCTCACCGTGTCCAGATGCTTCTGGTCTTCTCCGGCCTCGATGACCAGCAGTTCCGGTTCGTAGCCGCTGTCTCGCAGGCTCTTCAAGCAAGTCTCCCCATAGGGAGCGGCCACATCCGGGTTGCTGACAACGAGCACCTTGCGAGGTGCAGGGCGATCTGTGCGCAGAAGCTCCTCGCCCAGACTCTGAAGTGATCCACTCCCGATCACAACGTTGTATGGGTTCAACGCGAGTTTGACGGGGATGCGTTGCATCAGAGGGCAATCAGCGCCACGGGGCGCGGCTGAAGACCGCTCCACTCTGCCGTCTAGATCGGCCATCCCGCCTAACCTCCGCGAAGAATGCTGAGAGTGCATGGGCCGCAGGCTTGATCTAGGCAAATGGCGCCAGACAATCACGGCTTGGTCTTTTCTCGTACCTGCGCTGGTGTTGTTGGCCATTTCGGTGCTCGTGCCCGCTTTGATGGCCTTGGTGATGACCTTCACCCAGACAGGCCTTGATGTTTCCGAACCACTGCGTTTTGTCGGCTTCGCCAATCTGCACAGGTTGAGTTTGGATCCGATGTTTTATCGGGTGCTCATCACCACGTTGCTCTATTTGATTGGGATCGTTCCCCCCATCGTTTTGGGGTCACTCGCTCTGGCGGTTCTGGTCAACCGTCGTTTACCGGGCATGTATGTCCTCCGTGCAGGCTTCTACACACCAGTGCTCGTTTCGATTGTGGTGGCAGCCATCGCGTTCCGATGGCTCTACGCCGAAAACGGTCTGGTGAACGGCTGGATGGTGGCGTTGCTAGGAGACGCATTTGCGCCAATCGGGTTTCTCACTAACCCGCTTCTGGCACTCCCCTCGGTGATGCTCGTGACGTTGTGGAAGGGGCTTGGGTATTACATGGTGATTTTTCTCGCAGGCTTGCAGGGCATCCCTCAGGAGCTCTATGAAGCGGCTGAGCTGGATGGCAGCGATGGCTGGCGTAAGCATGTTGATATCACTCTTCCCCTTTTGCGCCCGTATATCACTCTTGTTTCAGTGATTTCTGCGATCGCGGCCACCAAGGTTTTTGAGGAGGTGTTTCTCATGACCCAGGGTGGGCCAGCCGATTCGACCCGCACCCTTGTCTATTACGTCTATGACCAGGCGTTTTCGGAACTCGAGATCAGCTATGCCTGCACAGTTGGCTTGGCCTTATTCCTACTGGTGATGGTCCTGACTCTGTTTCGTTTGGTTTTCGCCGGCGAGCGAGGATTGATCTGAACACCATCAGCCACAACCCCCTTTTCATGACCAGCGCAGCAGCTGACAACCGACTCTCCCGGATAGGCGTCGTTGGCGGTGGTCAGCTGGCACGGATGCTCGTTGATGCGTCTCGTCAGCGGAATGTGGAGGTGATCGTCCAGACCCCTTCTCTGGCTGATCCAGCTGCCCAGATTGCGGCGGACGTCATTGAGGCGGATCCTGTTGATGCTGACGCCACTCAGGCATTGCTGAAGCGATGTAGCAGCATCACCTTTGAGAATGAGTGGGTCAGCATTGAAGCCCTGACAGCTCTTGAGCGCAAAGGAGCTCGGTTTCGCCCCTCGCTGGCCAGTCTGAAACCCCTGGTGAACAAGCTTCACCAACGTCAACTGCTCGATCGCTTATCCATTCCAAGTCCTGACTGGGTTGAACTGATCTCTATCGATCCAGGGGCTCCGTCATTACCCAAGGGCTGGTCGTTCCCTGTAATGGCCAAGGCCGTGACCGGTGGCTACGACGGCAGGGGCACCAGGGTGTTGAAAACCATTGACTGCCTGGCTGAACTGTTGCGATCTGTCGATCCTGACGACTGGATTTTGGAAGCCTGGGTCGATTACGAGAGCGAACTGGCCCTGGTGGTCAGTCGCGATCAGTCCGGCCGGGTTCGGGCTCTGCCTTTGGCTCAGACGCACCAATCGAACCAGGTTTGTGATTGGGTGTTTGCGCCGGCCGATGTTGAGCAGCTCGTTGAGGCCACTGCATACAACATTGCTGCATCCCTTCTCACCACATTGGACTACGTGGGTGTGATGGCGATTGAGATGTTTTACGGATCTAAGGGGTTACTTGTGAATGAAATTGCTCCACGCACTCACAATTCGGGCCATTTCTCGATTGAGGCCTGTCACAGTAGTCAGTTTGATCAACAACTTTGCATTGCAGCTGGCCTCGACATTCCCGATCCTGTCCTCAAGGTGCCCGGGGCATTGATGGTCAATCTGTTGGGGTTGCCTGCCGATCAAGCGACTTCTCTGGATCAACGCCTTTCAGCCCTGCGTGCTGAACCTTCCCTCAATCTTCATTGGTATGACAAGCAAGGTGAAAGTCCTGGTCGAAAACTGGGTCATGTCACTGTTGTGCTCGATGGCGAGGACGCATCCAGTCGCTGGCGTCAGGCGATGGACGCCTTGCAACGGGTGCGCTCTATCTGGCCTTTGCCCTTAAATTGATGAGGGACTGCTGTGTTGGTGACGGCCTTTCTCTAGTGCTCTGATCTGACTCTCTATCGACTTGGGGCGACTGTCGTGATGGTGCCGTAAACCGGCCTCGTAGCCGGAAACGAATCCCCGCTTTGTTGCCCCTTCTGGTTCTTCCAGGTCGATCACTGGGGCTCGCACGGCACAGCGGTTCACCCTCTTCCTTCTTCATGGCGTGAAAGCCAACGTTGATCGGCGCAGCCCTTAAGCGGTCTTCTTCGCTCGATATCCCTCGAACAGACCACCTCAATGTGCAGTGATCGGACCTTGTTCGCATCGTCCGTACTCCTTCCCACTCGCTTCCGGTTAGCGCCCATGGAAGCATCCTCAAATCAGCCGAAACAGGAGTGCTGTCAGACAATGCGACTGAATGACGTCGCAGCAGCCCTGCTCATGCGGATGGCAATGTCATCGCCTGGATGGGATGGTTCGGGATCAGCTTGGTCTGGCTTTCAGCGCCAGTTGCCATCGCGATTCCGGCGTTGTTGGGGATTGAACTGGTCGATGGTGTTGCTTGCAGACCCCATCGCCGTCATGTCTCCGATCAGCTCAAGCAACCGTTTCAACTGGAGCTGGGCCCACTCTCGTGCAGTGTGAGGTCTTTGAACGTTCATTGCCGCTGTCACCTGAGCATTTGTCGAAGTCTGAGGCCAGCTCGGGGTCTGCTTCAGCCTCCTGCATCAGTGTGGCGTCGCTGGATCAGTGTCCGATGTTTTCTGCTTCTTTGCGATTGGCCTGTCGTTGCAACCAGCACGCTGCTGTGCTGATCAGCTCTTGGCGGATGAGCGCCCTTTGATCGAGGCCTCAGGTTGGCAAGAATCGATCCTGCGTTTCAGTTCTTCAGCAGCCAGGTTCGTGACGACAAACACCTCCTGCACCGTCGCTCCCCGACGGGCAACAAGTTTGTAGCCGCCCAGCATTGGGGTTGAGAGCCGAAGTCTTAAGCCTTGGGATCGGCCCCGCACCCTGGCGATCACAGCCGGTGTGATGGTCTGGATCGCCTCATCAGCTGCCAGGGCTTTGAGCCAAGGAATCAAACCCTCCAGGTATGTGCTGTGTGTGATTACCAGCCGGCCCAAGGTTGAAGCAGGTCTTCAGAGTTGGCTGAAGCTAGCGACTTTGGCTACGACAAAGAGAGAGCCCTGCTGGTTGTGATGCTCAAGTCAGTGGATAGCCTGCGGCTTTTGGTCGGGGAGCCGTTGCTCAGGCGGCATGGGCCCAACGCCTGTGTGCTCACCACAGAGCTGCATGGCTTGGAGGTGCGTGGCCTCGCCTATAGCCCAGGCAGAGTGATGCGTTACGTGCTGAATAATGAGAGCAAGCGTTTGCAGACGTCGGTTCTGATGCGTCTGGCTCGCTCAAGACGGGAACCCGCAGCATGAGTTAGAAGTCTTGCGATGGGCTGGCGTTCTTCTCCCGCCGCTTGACCAGGCCGGTGAGCACGGCGAGACCGAACATCGCAAACAAGGCGACGAACAGCATCACGCTGGCTCCCTGGGTTACGCCAGCGCCCACAGCAACAATGATCGAGTCGCTAATCAAAACGCTGATCACCAAAGCGGGCGCAAAGACTCGCCAGTGTGTGCGACTGATGCCAATGGCGTAACTGAGAAAGTCGAACAGACCTGTCATCAGTAAGCCTGTCATCAGGAAGAAATTACCCTCGAGTTGGTTTTTGCCAAAACCGTCGATGCGTTGCATCGCTTTTTGGCCTACAAGCTTGCTGACCGGTTCACGTCCCCACGTTCTGGCGATGGCGAATGCAGCTCCACAGCACACCAAATCAGCAAGGACGATCGTGATGTAACCGACCTTGAAACCAAGCAGAGATCCTGCCAGCAGGGAGTAGATCGAACTCGGTAGCGCTGGCAGGATGATGCTGATCCCACGCAGCAGAAACAGTCCTAACGGAGCCCAAAACCCCATCTTTTTGACGATCTCTTGCAACGGTTCAAGCCCGTAGCGCTGGAGAAAAAAGACAGCGATGACAAAGAGCGCGACCCACAGGGTGATCTTCAGTGCTCTCTTGAAAGCAGGCACGCCGTGGTTCCGTTCGTCCAAGGGACTGTACGGCGAGTGATTGCTCTCAGTTTTGGAGGCTCTGGCTTAGCAGCGCTCAATCGGCGCCATGGTCAAGCCCTCTGCACCGAGCTGTTGGTGGTAGAGCTCAGCTTGCTCGAGTGGGCCGCACCAGACCTCAGCTGAGCCCTCGTTATCGATTTTGTGAGCAAGTTTCCAGGCCCGATCTTTGCCCATTCCTGGAATGATCCGGCACAGGCAATCCACGACGTGCTCAAAGGTGTTCACGTCGTCATTGAGAACGATCACCCTGGCCTGGGGATAGCCCTGCGTGGTGCGCGAACGTTCCAGCAGGGTGGCGGAGCCGGCAGTGGAGCCTGTCATGAGAATCAACAGTACTGGCGGATTGAGGCAGGAGGCTAGTTAAAATCCTCGCACTCGCATCACGCCTTCCATGCTGTTCACCTTTGCCTGGGCATCCCTGGCCGCCATGTTCAGCTTCTCAATCGCCATGGTGGTGTGGGGTCGCAATGGTGATGGCACCCTGAACTTCTGAGGTGTTGTCTGAAGCGCTGCAGTCGCCAGTCCTGAGTCAAGGGCTGGCTATCACCGCAGCAACACTGCTGGTTTTTGTCAGTGTTGCTGTGATTTACCTCTCCATAATTGAATGGCGGGATCGTGGCCGTCGGCGCAAAGGAAAAGGATCTGGCAAGGCCTGATCGGTTCTGTTGCCCGATCTCCTTGGTCGGTAGGTGGCCTTGGGCTTCTCCTATCGGTTTCCCTCCTTGGTGTGTGTTGCACCACAGCTTCGGTTGGCACAGCTCGACGCGCCGGCCT
>MDSV01024723.1_pt1 | contig 16775 bp, 1 predicted proteins | sample 810851 | NCBI WGS metagenome assembly MDSV01 (sample SAMN05326640, study PRJNA326480) | marine metagenome | isolation source: seawater | place: Atlantic Ocean: North East | collected 2012 | reverse complement strand
CAGGAAATGCCTCTGGTGTCCAGAGAATTGCAGTGGTGTTAGCCTGGTTAGAGTTTTTAAGGACCTACTAGCTCGAGCTATTTCTAGCTATCTAGCTATTCTTAATTGAATTAATTAAATAGAGCTAGTCGTTAACGAAATTGTATATTATTTATTATAATTATTATTATTGTTGTTTGAACAATTTAAATTAAACAAATATAAAATACATTTAGCTTTCTGTGTGTTCTAACAACAAATAGTAGAAACAAAAATATCAATACAGATTAATATTACTACCGGTTTCTATCTCTTTTTTTTTTCTCTCTCTCTCTTTTCTCTTACATTTTCGAATACAACATTAACAAAAATGGAGCCTGGTGGAACCCTTGAGGAGAGGGCTGATGTGACCCGTCAAAAACTTTTAAATTACATTAAATTTAGGCGAGAGGAGGAGAAGATGAAGTTTAAAATAGGTACAAAATCAACAAAACCACAAATACCTGGAGCAGGAGATTGGAATGTTACATATGTTGACCCTACAACGGCTGTCAACAGATTTACATCCATTAAAAGCGCCATCCTTGATGAGCGCAGCGAACTTTTAGGACAAAGCTCATCTGTACCAACTATACACCATACTTTGTCTAAACCTAGTTTGAGTCAAACAATGTCAAATTTAGGTATTGAACCATATAACTCTGAGTTTGATATTGACAAGCAACATAGTATTAGTAATAATAATAGTAATAATAATAACAATAGTAACAATGATATCAGCGAAGAATTTACGTCCTTAGATGGGGGCGAAAGCTCCTTGTTGTATGACACTTCTGTACAGCAGCATCAGCACAACCAACTGTTTTTTTCTTCATCTTCTATGGAAGAAGGTGCAACATTAGCAGTTAATTCTTTAACAAATAAATCTAGCTTAGTTGGGCAACCCGCAACTGCTTTGTTGCGGATGTCCACTAGAAATAGGAAACATAATCAAAACAAGGCAGTCTCCCATTTTTTGAAAAAAAAAAGATTACATACCTATGGTATCGCTCCTCCCCATGGTCACATACCAAAGAAAAATAAATTAAAACGTCAATTTCCGAGGCAACTACCTGGAAACAAACTGGCTCACAGTTCGACAGCGCCAGCTTTGTTAACGGTATCGAAATCAACAAGCATGTTACGAGAATTGATAGATACAACTCCTTTAGAACGAAAACCAGTAAAACTGCAAAGTGTAGAAAGGATTAAAAGATTAAGACATCGTGGTGATACAATAGAACATAGTAAAGTGACCGATATATCCGATCCGCAAAGTATTTTGTGGGAGAGCAATCCAGAGGCAGCAAATTTAATTGGAACTGTGGAGCCTATATTTATTCCAGTAGAATTTTTTGATGACATGGCATATGAACCATGGCCGTTAAAAGAGTGGCTGACAAGAAGCGAAAAAAATTCCGTTGGATATGTTGAAGGATATTCCAGGTGGTACGATATGCGTGGTAATTGGGAATGGCGTTTAGTAAATGTTTTAGACTTTATTGAGGAATCCAATCGTTTCTTAGTTGCATGGTCGCATAATGGGAAAAAAAAGTATGTACCACGATTGAATCTACGTTTTGTTGGCGAGGATGAAGCACAGTTTCAAAAACGATACCAGGATGCCGAGCAGCGGCGAGATACAGCCGAAGCTGCAGCTCGCTACAAAGGAATGATTGAAGTTTTAATGGAGGAAATAGAATTACCAAAGGTGGTGGTTCCAAGTGAAATTTTTATTGGTATATTCTCTAGAGCTAATGTCAACATCGAAGCCCCTATGGCACGTAACTTTGCGAAATCTATAGCTAAATTATCAGAGGAGGTAAGAGTAGAATACATATTGATCATGAACAGGTTGCATGCGGGGGCTATAGCAGAGGTTCCAATCCCGGGCAGACCTACCGAAGCAGTTGGGCTTCCTGCTTTACCATTTGAATCATTTGCCATTCGTGCTTTACGACACGGTGGTATCGAAGGGTGGAAAACTGCATGCGGTCTCCCTGCAAATTCTGGTACTTCTTATAAACATAACCAAATGCAAATCAAAATCTTTTATACGAACGCGAATAGATATGTGTTAAGGACAATACAGAAATTGAGAAATGAAATTATATTCCGTGTTGAACAAATGGATGTCTTGTATGGTGTAAAGACCAAGTGGAAACCTGACGCAGCTTTTAATCATGCGTTTTATATGTTACTATCTGCTGATAAGAAAGCAACGCACCCGTATCGTGCGTATGAAAATGATCACTCAGAGGAAACTCGAGAAGGTTTGATTGATAAAAAATTTCCGTGCAATTTAGATCATTTTATAGAAACTCAAAAGTTACAAATAGAAAGATTTAAAAAGAGTGCTATGCCACACGCACAAAAATTACTTGACGAAATTGTGTTTGATGAGTTTAGTGTTGCGTGTGATAATCTGCAAGTAAAATTAAGTAAATACGAAAGCGCTTTGCAGTTGCAACGAACGAAAAGATCTGCACCTAAAGCATTACCACCTACACTACCAAATGGTTTATTAGAACCAGCGGAATTAACACGAATGCGTTTACCGTTTGCTACTATAAAAGATATACCAAAAGGTTTTTTTGCGAATAGAGAATCAAGTATATTTGCATCAAGCATGTATCGTGGCCCATTCCGACGTGCTTTATTTTTGTTGAATCATATGTTTTTGGATACGATAAGAGATTCAATAATGCGTGGTCTTGAGAATGTTGTTGAATTGTTTGAACAGTACGATGTGGTTCCAATTGATCCAACTGTAGAATTATTTGCTCGCTCTTTGGCACGACAAAGAAGAAAAAAAAAACGTAGAAAGAAGAAGAAACATCATCGACATCATCATCATCGTCGCCATCTTAGTAATACTGGAACAGTGTCCCCAAATCCGTCTTCATCTGCAAAATCATTGTTGAAAAAGAAATTGAAACTCAAGTCCAAAAAATGGAAACTGGCAGGGAAAAAGATGAGAAAAACCATAGTAGCTGGTGTTCCAGTCGTTGGTGGTACTGTCGGTGTTCCATATAGTACGTGTGCTAGTCATGTCAAAGAAGTTGAGGATTCTATGCTGTATCAAGGTAATATTTCTCGCACGACAGAGTCTTTAACTTTGGCTGCCTCATATTTGATAAATAAATTGAGAAAACCCTTGTTTAAAATACATGTCAAGATTACCTTGGTTGACAAAAAGCCCCTTTGTGAGTATTTCCCTCCTTTGACTTCGTTTGATGAAAAATTAAAAAATATGTTAAAAGGTGCGGTAGAAATTGGATCTGAAATAAAACCGATTAATATTGACATTTTGCAACCACCAGAAAACGCTGGTTCTCAACGTGATGAGAGGGGGCATTTTTATTTCAAAAATAAAACTGCGATTGTAAATTCTGAAGCATATGTTGCTAATCGCATTCGTACTGTAAGCGCTCTGTTACGTGGAAATATGGCATACCTCGGTAGTTTTGTCTTGTCATTGCAAACGTTTCAAGAATTTTTTGCAATAGAATTGGACAAGTACGTGGCAAGTTTGAAAGTGCAGCTCGGAAAGCAAAGTGCTGCCTTGACATTGAAAGCATATTTTAATAAAATAGATTTTCTGCAAACGGAGGTTGAAAGAATACGCTCTACATTGGTGAATACTTTGTGGCTTCACGCTTTTGAAATCGATTGCAAAGAGTTGAAGCAACGCCTTTTAGGCAATGCAAGAATTATGAGAAAATTATTGCTACGGAAAGTTGATTCTGATATGAGGACTCATTGTAATTCCATGGTTAGCAAATTTGGTGAATTTTACAATATTTTAAATACGTGGCCAAAAGACATAGAGGCATTTGATAAATTGAAGCAATCATTAGAGTCTTTTACAGCATTTCATGCTGATGCTGTCGCTGCAGTAGGTATAGTTGAAGATCATTTGTCAGGACTAGAGGAGAGAAAATTTGACGTGTCTCAACCTGATTACAACCTTTACTGGGAATCTCGTCGATGGCCGTATCTCTTAAATAATGCACGAAGCAAAGTACGGGAAAGCATGCCCAAATTTCAGAAAAGATTTCAAAGTGAACTTGGTATGCAAAAACGCCAATTTATGGAAGAAATTGATAGACTGAGAGTTGACTTCTTGGGAATTCATGAAAAAGGTGTAGGACAATGGCGTGAATCAGAAGCTGTTTGTGATGAAATAAGCCTTCTGGAAGATCGACTAGATGGTGCAATTGAAGAAGCGGACTTAATTAGATCGAGAGAAACCATATTAGGATATGAACACGAAAATTTCAATCAAGCCGGAGAAATGCGGGAGGGTTTGAAACCATTTCATGAATTGTGGAGTAAAGTTGCTGAATGGGAGCAACAATTGCCTGAATGGATGGACGGTCCGTTTTTAACGATTGACAGCGAAAGTGCCAGTGAGTTTGTACGGCAATGTTGGCGCGATATGTATCGCTTACAGCGTGTATTTGATCAGCATGAGAAGTATGCAAATCCGTTGAAGGTTGTTGAAAGGTTGAAAGGTGCATTGGATGGATTTAAAAAATATTTACCAACCATTAAGGAGCTGAGAAATCCGGCAATGCGACCTCGCCATTGGATGGACTTGGCGACGGAAATTGGCACCACTATAAACATGAACAATTCCATGACGTTACGACGATTATTAGCCGATAACATATTAGAGCATCATGCTGCAACGAAGGACATTAGTAATGTTGCTACTAAAGAGTACGCTGTTGAAGTGGCCATTCATGATTTAGATGCCGCATGGCAGGTATCTGGTGTAGTTCCTGTAGAAGCGAAACAAAAGGCGACACCTATCGTTTTTACGTTCGTCCTTCTGGATGGTATTGGCACTTACGGCTTCTCCAACATAAACTCAGTTAGTGAGATTTTAGATGAGCAAAATGTACTGCTAATTGAAATTGAAAATTCTGTTTACGTAAAACCGTTTACGAAAGAAATTGACAGATTAAAGGGGCAACAGAAGAAACTTCGAGCGTTATTAGAAGAATGGAGAGCTTTACAAGAATCATACATCCAATTGTATCCTCAATTTTTAAGTGGTATGCTGGGGAAAATTCCGGGCGCTGCTTCGAAATTTGAAGCAATTGACCAACAGTGGCGAAATACTATTGAAACTATACGGACTCGAGAATGTAAATATTTGCCATCTGCCTTTTCACTTATCGATAATATAGAGATTATAGAGGACATTATTAATTCAAATAAAGCATGTGAAGAAATTTATGCAAGCATGGAAACCTATGTTTTCCACATGCGCCAAAAATGCCCACGTTTGTATTTACTCTCTAACTCACAACTGCTGAAGCTGTTGTCAATCAGTAAATACCCGTCGCTATTTGATTCTTTATTAAAAATATTATTCTCTGGGGTGAAACAATTTACCTTAGTCAGAAAAGTTAAAACAAATGAATTAAGCCTGATTTCGTCTTCTTCCTCCAGTGGGAGTGAATTTGACAGCGGCGATGATGAATATATGGATGGCGAGGAATTATCCGAAAGCGAATCAGTATCATCAAATGAAGGTGAAGAGGTGCCATCCCATAGTGTTGTATCAATTTCTACCTCTAATGCTGCCTTTGGACACAATTTAGACGCAGTGATATTGGCGTGTGAGGGGTTGTTTAATGAAAAGTTGCCACTTCTAGAAGAAATAGCCTTATTAGATGAAAGAACGAAAAAAATTTTGCCATTGGAGATATGGATAGGGATGCTAGAGCGTAGTATAAATGAAACGTTATTGCAACAGGTGTGTGAACAATCGGAGCATCTGGAAGAGATTTGGTCGGACATGGATACAGGAGATGTTGAACACTACGAAACCTCTGTAAATAATTTGAGGACATGGCTATTTTCTACCACTGCACAAGTCATTTCAATTTCAAAATGCATTAGTTTTTCTCACAATCTTGGGGTAATTTTGCGCAACCGAGGATTCGATGGGTTGGAAGGAGTACTTGCAAATGTTAATAAGGAGATTGATTGTGCTTGCAACATCTTGAAGTCATGTAAAATTGTAGTTCAAAGTGATAACGACGAAAACAAATATTTTGAAGACAAAAATATTGCCGGAAATAGAAATTTCCATGCAACCAGCAATCATATTCTTAATTTAATCCATTTAAAGGATGCAATATGTCATTTAATTCAACAACGCGTGGAATCAATTGGAGATTTTAATTATCAATCTATGTTTCGCCAAGCGTTATTAGAAAAGGCACCACAATCTGCTAGGCGCTTGAATGTCAATTTGGGACTTTTAGCAAAATCGAAGTACAAAGGTGGAAAGCATGCTTTTGCTGATGAAGATGGTAAAACTGCAAAATTAGCTGTTGTGCCGATGATGTTGAAAAAGAAAAGAATTGAATGCCGCATGTTAGGGTTTCGTAGAAATCATTCATTAGAATATTACGGCGTAGCTTCAAGATTAGTCATTACTCCGAAGACCCAAAAATGCCAAATGGCACTCTTTACTGCAATGCGATATTGCGTACCTACTGTATGCGTTGGAGACCGTGGATGGGGTAAAGAAGCATTGGTTAAAGATATGTCTTACTTGCTTGGAAACGTTTATTTGTCATATACTTTATCCAACGCCACTAGTATGAAGGATTTAAAATCACTTTTATGTGGTATTTGTTCCTTAGGTGCATGGGGATGCTTAAGGCACTTTGCGTCTGTTCGTAAAGGCGTTTTGGCTTTGATGGCTGAAACGATTGGTATCTTGCATAATGCTGCATCCGCTGGGCTTGCCGCTACAAATATAAATGGCACGGTGTGCTCTTTAACATATGGCTGGGGTATACATTTTACTGCATCCCCAGCAAAAATGCGTGATATTGGAATGTCTCCAAGCCTAAGAAGCTTACTTCGTTTAGTACAGTTCAACCTCCCAGAAGAACAGATTGTTTTACATGCACTATTTTTAGCCAATGATTTTCAAAATCCAAAACGTCTATCAAGATTAGTACATGCTTTCCTAACACACGCACGTTTATCCTTCTTCAATCTCAAAGCATTTTTTGGCCTTAAAATTATTAAAAGGGTTTTAAATTTATTGAGGCATTCAGCATCTATTGATTTGTTTATGGATTCGCATAGTAGAAATAAGGAAAGTGTGTTTTTTGGTATGTACTACAAACAATTATGCATACATTTGAACGATATGCAAAAACAGCAATGTAAATTATTGATAACATCTATCGTGTCTGAAGTGATACTTGACCATGATGATCAGCTTGGATATAATAGTACCAAGTTCAAGGCAAGATCTCTCATTTCCAATATGGATAGAGAGTATCTGATCAGTTCAAAATATGTTATTAATCGTATTGAAGCTATGCATAATGCTATAATATCTGGGAATAATTTAATTGTTGTTGGTGCTGCTGGTGTTGGCAAGACGACGTACATTAAAATGGTAGCTGACACAATGTCTCAAACGGAAAAAGTAAGGAAATTAAAAGACCTCAATGAACATGTTGCAGGAGAAGGAGTAAAAGAAACTACACAATCCGTTCAAGAAAAACAATCTATTAAGGCAAGTTTGGCACCATCTGATTCAGATAGCGAGGATGAAGGCCAAGACGAAAGTAATTCAGATGTTTCCTCGGATGAGTCAAGCGATGGAACAAATGCACAGTTTGTTCGAAGAGGTGCAGTTAACATTACATGCATTAATCCGGCAGCTTTATCATTTGATGAACTATTTGGAAAATTTACCGAAACATCTGGCGTTGGGAATTGGATGGCTGGAATTTTTTCAACGGTAGTACAACGTCTAATATCAAACACCACGGGGTTTAAGGGAATGATTAATCTCACACCATTGCAGCGAAAGTGGATTATTTTGGATGGTCCAGCATCTCAAAGTTGGATCGAAATTATTGCAGCGTGTATGCGCGGAGATAAAGAACTGTTGTTACCGAGTGGAGATAGGTTTCGTTTAACAGAAACGATGACATTAATTTTTGAAATGGATTCTATGGACAAACTGTCTCCATCTTTTATCTCTTATTGCGGGTTAACCACTTTCAATTCTCAACCGGCTGGTCTCAAAAGTCCTGGAGAAATACTTTGGGAAAATCTTATAGATAGCTGGATTGCTAAGGAGCAAATTAAAACGCCGACACTCAGACCTTATATTTCCGTATTACAAGGCCTATTTGGCTCCATTTTGGCACCGGTAATTTCATACATATTCGAGGAGGAAAATAATTGGAGCAAGCAATATTTAGAGATGAATAAAAACTACCTGGTTACATCTTTTTTTAATCTGTTTGAATGCTACTTGAAAGACTTTCAAGCAGCAACTGCCGAAGAGGTAAAACGTATGTTACAAAATGAATCAAAGCGCACTAGTGCAAATCAAATTAACGAATTTTCTCGAGCAAAGGTTTTATCTATGAATCCGAAGCAAATTATATCTAGCTTGGAAAATAATTTTCTCCAGTCTCTTGTTTTAGTTTTCTACCCTATGTTTACCAGTGAAGGTAAACGACGACTGGATGAGTTTGTCAAAAATATTTTACTCAATTTAGAGCCCATTAAGGGACAATTGAAAGAAATGGGAGGTGGAGTTGGTGCTTGGAAAAATATGCAAGCTCCCAGATTTACCATAGATATTCCAGCCGATGGTCTTTTATCAAACTATAGATTTCAATCAAACACTCAGACATGGGTTGTTTGGAAAAGTGGGGATATTAATTCAATACCACCAACATTGCAGACAGAGTCTTTATTTCAACGTGGTTACGTTATACCAACTATTGATTTTCAACGTGGTATTTTACTGGCAAACAAATTGTTAGTTTCAGGCAAAAATGTTATAGTCGTTGGGAATATGTCAACTGGAAAATTTGAAATTGTGAAAAGAGCTTTGAATAAATTAACATCGTCATCTGACTTATTTTTTGTATCAAATGTTCCGTTTACTAGAAAAATGGGGAAAACTAACTTGTTTCAAAGTTTGGTTGACGAACAGTTAGTATCTGTATCTAGGGAAGCAAAAAAGCCAATGGGTAACAAAAATTTAGTTGTATCTATCTTCGATTTAGCAGCACCAGTCACTGATCAAGATGCTCTTCGTGATGAATCGTGCAAAGTTCTTGAGAAAATGCGCTTGCTTCTAGACAAAAAATTTTGGTTTGATCAATATCGAAAGACGTATGAAAAAGTTTTTGTCGAAAATGTTCAGTATTGTTGCACCCAAGAATCAAATGGCTATAAAAAACTTAAAAGTCGTCTCACAAGGCATTTTAATCTAGTGATGACTGAAGACTGGGACACCGAGAAGATTTCGACAGTTTTCTCTGTTATTGCTAAGTCATATATGAAGAAAACCAACCATAGATTAAAGAGCTCGTATCATTTATACTTAAATTGTGTCATAGATGTCTTAAATAAGTGTAGGGACACATTCGTCCCATCACCTAATCATCCCCATTATCGCTTTGGTTTCTTCGAAGGAATGAAAATGATTGACGGAATTTTTAGGATATCATCACGTTCCTTGAAATACTCTGGTCCTCCTCAAAAAGCGCGCTTGATTATGCATGAATGCATGCGTGTAGTGGAGGATAGAATGATGATGAAGAATGATGTCGCAAAATTTCGAGGCTTATTGGCTTCCACGATAATAGATCATTTCGGCACAGATTTAGAACTAAACGTATCGGACAGTACTATGAATGGTGATTTGTCTACAAAGTTTTGGCCTTCCCAAATTTATGAAAAGTGTGAACTGAAAAAAAAGCCCATTTTATTCACAGATCTTGTTGGAAAAGATGGATATATTGAAATAACAAGACTAGATCGTGCCCAAGAAGTATTAAGCGAGTGTGCTAGAAAAGTCAGTGACAATGCAATAATGAAGGGAGATCCTGTTCCGGATATTATACCGTTCAGTTTTACCGTGAATCACTTCTTAAGATCGGCTCGCATATTATCAAGAAGCAATGAACATATTTTAATGATTGGTAATGGTAGTACTGGAAAGCATACAGTTTTACAATTAGTAGCGCAAGTGTACAATATGTCGTATCAAGAGATGGATATTGATAAGTTAAAATTCAATGATTCGTGGCATCAAACATTTAAAAACGTCTTATTAAAAGCTGGTGGAGATGAGCATATTTTGCTAGTATTACGATGCAATGATGTTTACGACGATGTGTTTGACGATCTATACCATGTATTGAAAGGCAACAATTTGGAGAGTCTATTTGACCAGCAAACCACAAATTATATTTATGAAAAATTTAGAGAGTCTGCGATATCTGCAAATGCTCGAGGAGAATTTAATGGAGGGCAAATGTTGACCGCTTCGTTAAGCGATACCGATGTCTTTAATTATTTTGAGAGTATGGTAAACAAAAATATTACGGTCGCATTGACTACAAATGGAACCAAGTATTTATACCAGCTTTGGATCAAACATAGTCGTTTAATGCAATTTTTTTCAGTAGATTATTTTAGTAGCTGGGATGAAAACACTTTGAAGGGCGCAGCAGCTGATATTTTCCAACAGTCCAGTGCACCGTTGGAGGACGACCAAATACACGGAATTTCCGATTCTGTAATTGAGATTCATAAACACACTGAAAAAATAGCAATTGCTAATGATGTTTCTTTATCTCAAAAAGAATTTCTCGGAATGTGTTATTTATTTCGCAAATTTACTGATCGATATTTTGAATCCAGCGTCATAAGGAGAGCAAAGTATGAATTTGCATTAGATAAATTGATGGAAACTGAAGAGGAAGTTTCGACAATGAAAGAAGAAATTGCTGGGATGAAGCCGTTACTAGATCGGAAAATTGAAAAGGCAGACGCAGTCATGAAGACCGTCAATACGGAAAGAACCGTTGTTGGGGCACACATTCGTTCTATAAAACAAGACGAAGCTGAAATTGCTCGCCAAACGAAGGAAGCTGATGAAAAAAGAAACTTTTGTAAACAACAACTCGCTGAAGCTCGTCCCGTACTGCTAAAGGCTTTGGAAGCAATTAAAAATTTGCAAAAAAAAGATTTAGACGAGGTAAAGGCAATGAAAAAACCACCAATTAAAGTTAAGATAGTAATGGAGGCTATCTGTATTATGCTTGGATTACCACCGAGGCGCATTCAGGATCCAAATAATAAATCAAAGAAAATTGATGATTACTGGGCAAGCTCCGTTGCCATATTAGGTAATTCACAGGCTTTGTTAGTGTCATTGGAACAGTATCACGATCACCACGATATTCGAGAAATAGTCATTGAGCGAATCGAAACAGAATATATTTCTCAGTCTTATTTTACACCAGAGGAAATAAAACGAGCATCATTAGCATGTGAAGGTTTATGTAAATGGATTATTGGCATGGTAAGGTATTTTCGTATAACGCAAACTATAAAGCCACAACAAATGGCACTCAAAGAAGCGGAGGAAGATGTAATGTTTGCGAAAGAATTGTTAGCAAAAAAACAAAAGAACGTTTTATCAGCTGAAAAGCGTTTAAAACAACTTGAAAAGCAATTAACTCGTGCGTCTGATGATAAAAAATCACTGCAAGATGAAGTGCAAGACTTATCTAATAAAATTAAAGCCGCAACGGATATGGTTATGCGGTTGGAGTCAGAAAGAGTGCGCTGGGAAGCTGCATTAGAGGCCATCAGTGTAGATGGAGCAACCATTCCTGCGGATGCTCTGCTATCTGCAGCGTATGTAGCATACTGTGGTCCATTTAGTATGGATCAACGAAAGGATATGTTTTCCAAATGGGGTAAAATTGTGCACATGAATAAATTGGACACTGCTATGGTAATAGAAGATGATGATGATAAAAGTTTTATCTCAGCAACTTTTGATCCAAAATGTGTCCTTATTCAGGAGGATGATATTTTACGTTGGGTGTCCACTGGTTTACCGAATGACAATGGTTGTATTGGTAGCGCGATGATATTGACTGAAAACATGGGACGCCGGCGTTGGCCATTGTTGATTGATCCATATGGTTTTGGTATGTACTGGATCAAAAATGTATATAGCAATGATATGGGTAAGCCTCTAACAGTATCAGTTGATGATAAAAATATTGACATTATTGTATCTAGAGGAATTAAGGAAGGAATTACTGTTATTATCGATTTGGGAACTACTACTAGGATTGACGAAAAATTTTCAAGCATACTAGCTTTGGAGGAAAATGTTTCTGACAACAGTGGTGGTACAAAGACAATTCCTCATGTAACATATAATAACGAACTTTTGGATTACGATCAAGATTTCAAGCTGGTTTTTGTGACCCAATCTAAGTTATCAAGTGATCAATCATGTTCGCAACCTACGATTTTGTTTGCCTTATCGTCAAAAGCATTGGAGAAAGAATTATTATGGATTATTTCGTATGAAGTGTTACCGGAAGAATCTGAAATTAGACAAAACGCTATGTCAGCGCAGGCTAGACTCAGCACTGAAAGTAAGCGATTACAAAATGAAATCTTAGAGTTGTTAAATGAATCTGAAGGTAGTATGATGGAAGATGAGAATTTATTACGTGTTTTGAATGATTCAAGGAGAAAAACTTCCGAGTGCCAACATGCTATGAAGAGTGCACGTAACAAAATAATACAATCCTCGGAAAAAATCGAATGGTTTAGACCATTAACCGAACGTGCAGTATTGTTGTATAAAATTTTAGCTAAAATGCAAGAATCGAAACCTGCATATAATTTCTCTCTAACGTGGTTTATATGTATTCTGTTGACAATAATTCGAGATGACGAAGATATTCTTGTAACGGAGAAAGATGAAAGTGAAACTGTGGATGAGAGGGATGGAAAAAAAAGTAAAAGGAAAAAAACAAAGCATGTGGATCGAGATGCGTCATCGTTAGCCTTCATGATATACTCTACGGTAATCTCTCGAGAAGATTATCTATTGCAAAATAAAGGTAAAAAAACTGAAAGTGCTGCAAAGGTTGAAGTAGTAGTTCAAGATTTACATAATAACGATGAAGGGGAGAATAATGTTTCCGAAGAAAATATATTTCAGCAACAAATGAATAAAATTAAAGATGCAGTTGTTTTATTGACAGAAAGAATTATTCAAGATGCTGGCATGGGTATGTTTTTAGAAGACCATGTGTCGTTTGCATCAGCAATTTGTATCGAAATATTACAATTGTCTGATAAAGAAAAGGATATGGTTTCCAGGAATGTCGACTCATTTGAACCTGTAGCATATTGTGATTTAACTAGCAACAATTTAGACATTCCTTGTCCATCCAATTTTTTCTTGCGACATACGCTCAGTGATGGTCAATCCGAGATCAAAAATAGTAATGTAGGAGATGCAAAGGGAGAGAAAAAGTCGATAGAAGTCCCAAAAGTAGTTGCTGGCTGGATGACCATAGACGAGTGGATGCGTATCCTAGAAGTCGCAAAATTAGATGATTTTGAAACTTTACCTGTCACAATACAAAAATCTGCACCGGCATATTCCAGTATGTGGCAAACGATCTTTCGGTCCACAAACCCATTGCTAGAGACATTTCCGCCACCTTGGAATAAATTATCAATCCGGCAAAAGGTCATATTAATGCGTGCGATATGCCCAAATGCATTTGTTGCAAACGTGCTTCCAGCCTTGATATCCTCAACTTTAGGACAAAATACCTTGGATAATATTACTTATGATTTGAATCGTGCACACGTCTTATCGTCTATGATAAATCCAGCATATCCTATCCTGATATTGTTATCTTCAACAGGAAGCAAAGACCCACTCCCTTCCATAATGGAATTTTACGCCCGTTGGCAACGTTTTCATGGTGGGCAGAAAAAACCAGTTCGTATATTCTTAGGCGAAGATAGTCTTGAAAATGCCAAGTTAGCAATGCAAGAATCGTTAGTCAATGGAAACTGGGTAATTCTATGCAATTGCCATTTAGTACCGGAATGGCTTCCGGAATTAGAGGCTTTCATTCACAATTATTTGCATGATATTGGAACAGAAGTTAATTCGCGCTTTCGCTTATGGATGATATCTTGTGTAGATAACACATTTCCATCCTACGTCGTTGCCAATTCCATCTGCCTAGCTATTTCTGAAGTACACAGTATGAGACAAACCATGATGGATACATTTAAAGAATTGACTCCATCAGACTTTGATTTGGATATGATGTACTCTGTTGCTGCTGGCGTAGGAGATAGTCCACTGTTGCAAGAATGTTTCCCTATAGGCGAGAAGAAAAAACTAGACGAGGCGTTGCGAAGTGCATATAAAGAACCAGCCTCCTCAAAAAGACGGCAATTTTTCAGAAAGATGCTGTATGCGCTGTCTGTTGTTCACGGCATTATGGAACAGCGGGCATCTTACGGCATGTTGGGTTGGGAGGATGCCTTTATCGAAGCCGATCTAGATTTAGCCAAGGAAAATTTAGCGATACACATGCGTCGTTGGGAGGTATTGACCCATGCTCGCGAGATTCAAATGATTGCGGAAACAGATGGACCTACCCCAGAAATGGCGGCAGCACATCTACCAGACGTTAGCTATGATTTTTATCAATGGTGTAGCAGATTTTTCTCTAATGTTTTATACGGCAATAGTTTATCTGATCCAAACGATGTTGATGCAATCAAATCTATATTTAAAACAGTAATTTGTTCTGATGCATTAAAAGAATCGCCGTATCCATTTTTATATGGTGGCTCCGAAGATAAGGCACAAATGTTTGGTATTGATAGCACTGTGGAGATTAATACTCCTCGCGGCAAAAAGAAAAGAAAGCGGCGCAAAAAAAAAAATGAAGATCAATTGGAAGGATCTATAAAAGCATTAGAAAGATACAAAAGTCATGTTCAAAATATTTCTAGTGTCTCTGATACTAGCATCGTCGGACTTGGTCCAAATGCCCATAACGAATATCTACGTTTGCGCTTGAAAGAAACAATGCAGACCCTTTATTGCATCAGCGTAAATACTGTTAGTCGTGATGATAATTGTGGCAAGGGATTTCGGTTTAATGATGGCAGCCAAGAAGTATTTTCTGAAAATATAATATTTGGGCAAATGGAATCTGTACCTGCTAGTGTTGACGTGGACAACCATCTATGGATTGAAATGGATAAAAAAACGGTTACTGTCATCCGGAGAGAAGTTACAATATTCAATGAAATGATGGATGATTTGTCTGGAAAATATAAGATATTGAAATCACTTTTTGATGGCAAAATCGAGCTCACAAACAGTCTCTTCAGGGAAATTGCTGACTTATTGAACGGTATTGTACCGAAGGAATGGTATGGAGCATTTGCATATCGTTTCACTCAATGCAACCGTAGAAGAATACCTTTACCATATTTGTTGAAGCAATTAAGTTATAGGCGCGAATACTTGTCCTCTATATGCAATGGTTCTATTACCTTCAAAAAAGATATACGTTTAAATCTTTTGTTCTTGCCTTTATTAGCCGTTCACGAGTTGCTTGGCTCCACATATAAACATTGGGGCATGTGTCCATTACCTGAAAGTCAGATTATTGGAAAAACAGTAATGGAAGGAGAAAACAAGGATGGTAAAACAATGTCATTCAAATTACCAGAAGATGCATTAATATTTAAAAATATTTATATAGATGGAGCAGGATGGGATTCTAATTTAAAATGCATTGTTGAAGCTGATTCTTTAAAATTATACTCGTGCGTGCATGGCATTTATTGCAGCAAAGTTAAAATTGAAAACAGTGGTAGTAGTAGTAGTGGAAGTGGCAGCGAAGCCTCTTACTCATGTCCATTTTATTTAACATCAGACCGCGATCGGATGAGAGGCGATGAAAGTTCCAATCAAGTCTGTCGAATTTTAATACCATGCAACAAAAAAAAGAATGATGACGGATTAAGTTTAAATGAATGTAAACGGAGAGGGGTTGCATTGGTCAGTTACATACATCCAGATAAAAACTTTGTTCAATTCTAGAATGTGTAGATAGTAGTTTCAAAGCTAAATCTGACAGGTAATGCAACAAATTTGCAAAGAAGGGAATTCTAATATCATGCAATATGTCATGTTTGGTTATTTATCTTGCATCACATGGCCATGCCCATTTTTCAACAACGACCGGTTGATAACATTCATTTACCTTCATCGGTATTTCCTGTTGTGGAATTTATTGACACATTTTTTGTAAGATGTAATTTAATAATTAATATTGGTTCAGTCACTGTATTGTTTTGAGATTTTAGGAATTGTCATATGAATTAACCGATGCAATATATACCGTATGATATGATATCTCACGCTTCCGTATGTATATATATATATATGAGAATATCAACGCCCTAGTGTGAGATGCGTGTAGATATTTACTGCCTCGGTTATTGGTACGTATTCTTTTGAAGGAGTAGGAATTATCATTCACACATAAATTAAAAAAAATACGAACTCTTATAATCATGCGCGTAAAATTAAAACTTTTATATTACGTATATACCTGGTACGACACGTCGTATATAAAATATAAAAATTTTCTCTTAACACATAATCAGGGTCACTAGTAATATGTATTTATTAGTATTACTCTTAATATTCGATATGATAGATAAATCCTCGTCCGAATTTGATGAATTAGATTGACAATTCTTCTCGTGTAGACAAACCACTTCTTTTTCATTCTTAAAAATGTATAAAGTTGTAGATCTGTTTCCTTTATCAAAATATATATGATATATCATTTAAAAATTCTCTT
>MDSV01097219.1_pt1 | contig 16776 bp, 15 predicted proteins | sample 810851 | NCBI WGS metagenome assembly MDSV01 (sample SAMN05326640, study PRJNA326480) | marine metagenome | isolation source: seawater | place: Atlantic Ocean: North East | collected 2012 | reverse complement strand
TAGTTAGAAAGATATTCCATATCTTCCGCTCTCTTATAGAAGTTGATTTACCAGTTAAATTTTTAGGAACACCATATGGTGGATGGTATTTATCTGAAAAAAGTTTGCCAAAAATGCCAATAGTTTTATCAGCTGGTGTTGGTGAGGATATATCTTTTGATATAGAACTTTTAAATAAATATAAATCTAAAGTTTATCTTATTGATCCCACACCCAAATCTATTTCTCATATCGATAAAGTCATTGAAAATTTAGGAAAACCCAAATCAGTTGAATTTGATGATAAATCTGGAAATCAGCCGATTGAAGCATATGATTTGTCTTCAATTCAATCAGATGATTTTTTACTTATTAAAAAAGCTTTGTACAACGAACCAGATTTGACCATAAAGTTTTTTAAACCACCCAAAGAAGAATGGGTAAGTCATAGTATTTCTAATTACAAAAATCAATTCACTAAGAAGTCTGAGTACATTGAAGTAACAACTACGACCATTGAGGAAATTATGTTTCAAAATGAAATAGACCATATAGATCTTTTGAAATTGGATATTGAAGGTGCTGAAAATCAAGTCATTCCAAACCTGTTGAAAAGAAGAATATTTCCTACACAGATTCTTGTGGAGTTTGATGAAATTGCTACACATTTTATAGGCCCTTATTTAAAAGCATTAATAATATTTTTAAAACTAAAATTGAAATCTTATAAGTTAGTAAAAACTGATCAATTTCCTAATTTCTTATTTGTAAAAGAGTAGATTTCAATTAACTCTGAATTAAATAAAAAGTCATTAAAAATACTAATTCATAGACTAGATTTTTGTTGGTAAAATTTTAAGATGAATTACAGACAAAAAAAATGATAAATTCTTTACTTTATATATTCTTTTATTTTCTGTGTTTTTTTATTGGTAGAGGAATTGTAATAATTTTTGAATTATTACTAAAAAAGAAATTATTAGAATATAAATTCTTTAATATTCCTTTATATTTATTTTATCCAATAATTTATTTATTTTTTGTTGGGAACATTGTGTTGATTTCTAATTTCTTTACGAAAGGTTTCAACATATTTGTTTTTATGATTTTAACACTACCTCTTATATTTAATTTATTTCGATTAAAAGATTGGAACAAACAATCTAATATCTTGAATACTGCTACTTTGTTTATTCTAGGACTTAGTTCTAACACAATAACATTCCACCAGGATGCTGCCTCATATCATTTAAGTCACCAACAATTTATTAGGACTGAAAAAATAGTTTTAGGTATGGCTAACTTACATGTTAGATACGGCTTTTCTTCAATGAGTGAGTATGTAAATTCTTTCTTTTGGGTAAACAATAATTTTATAATTGTTCACTTCGTCAATCTAATATTTATATCAACTTTTTATTTATTTTTTTTATGGATAACGTTTAATTCAAATAATTTTTATTACAGACTTATTACATTGTCACTATGTGTATTTGGAATCTTAGACAATTTTGGGATAGAAGGTGGAAAAAATGGATATTTTGATATAGACACTATTGGAAAACAAGACGGTGCTTTTGCTATATTATTCTTCTTTTCTAATTTCTTTATCATTAAACAAATAACTAGCCATGAGAAATTTAGAAACGAGAACTTACTATTTATTTTGTTTATGGTGACCTTTGCTATTCAATATAGAATTTTTGGGTTTGTATCTTTAATAGGAGTTTTCATAATAGTTTTTCAAAACTGGAAAAAAATTAATTTAAATGTTTTCCTTCTTCCAATTATTTTAGGATTAATCTGGTCTCTTAAAAATTATTTAATATCTTCTTGTTTAATTTTTCCTGTCACTATTTCATGCTTACCGTCAAGATGGTCAAACAAATATATGGCTATTTCACAAAATGAAGAATTAAGATCTTTTCATAGTGCTTACAATATTTTTTCAGAATCTACTACAGAGTGGTATTTTAAATGGAGTGAAAGATATTTAAATTACTATATCTCAATAAATCTTTTGGTAAGCTTTATCTTAATTCTGATATTTCTTCACTTTTTCTTTAAATTTTCTTTAAAAAATTTTAATAAACATTTATATACCTTAATTTATGTCTTATTTTTAGTAATAGTTTGGATGGCATCAGCCCCCTCAATAAGGTTTGGTTCAGGCATTTTTTTATTGTTGCTGTCCTCGTATTCCCTATTTTTTTCCAATTTACGATTTGCAAAATTAGATAAAATTTTTAATCAAAAAGCACTATTTTTATGTGTAATATTTCTAGCAGTTTTTAGTACCCCTTTGTTTGTAAATTATAAAATCGATAAGTCAAATTTTGAATTTAGAAATATTGAGGCTGAGAAACCCTTATATGAAGAAAATTATAATAATTGGGGAGTAAAAGTAAAAAATATTGAAGGTCAAGATATAGAATTCTGTTGGATAAATAAAGAATGTATACCACCTATTAATTATTCAGTTAAAGAGTCTGAAGTAATTTCCTACAGAGTGATTCAAATAGCTTCTGATTCTTAATCTAAGCAAAAAAATGATAAAAACTATCAGTAAAAAATAAGACCAGGTGCGGAATACACTTATTCAAAAATTTATATTCAACCTAAGTAGCTTAATTAAGCACCTTTATAAAATTGGAACTTAGGAAGTTTAAATCTACAACATTTCTACAAAACGTTAACTATTACACTCTCTTTTATTCTGCTCTCATAACGTTTTCCCAAGTCTAAAGACAAGTGCTCAGTAATTCGACTTTGCCCATAACCATTAAAGTTTTCCCCTATCAATACCAAAACTTGCAACACAATATAGGACATTTTGTAGAATTAACTAAATGAAGAAATATCTTACGGTCTTAGCAGGCAACCCAAGGGGCGGTGAGCATACTTGGAAAAGTCTTTATAAGTATGTAGTAGACCATTTAGATTCAGACTTGGCAATATGTACAGGTGATGTATGGGTTTCAGAAAACTCTCTCTTTGAGAAAGCTGATTTTAAATGGATTTTTGAAGAGCCTGATAATTGGTTTAATTATTACGAAGAAAACTTTAATAACAACTGGTATGAGTTTTTTTCTCTTGGTAAAGATACAGGACTTTATAATTCTGGAAATATTCACTTTGCCATAAAAGATATTATTTTAAAAAATTATATCGATATTTTAGAGGATTATGAATTTATTATTTATACTCGATTTGATCAATTTTATACGGATTACCACATAGACATTAAAGAAAATTCAAGTAAAAATATTTGGATTCCAAGTGGTGAAAATTATCATGGTATTGGTGACAGGCACGCAGTCGTACCAGCAAGTAAAATTAGAAACTTTTTAAATATTTGCGAATATGTTGACTCCCCTGAATCTATTCAAGATCCACCAGAATATTTAAATTGTGAGACAGCGTATAAAAGATTTTTAAATCAGACAAAACTAATTGAAGATGTTAAAAGATATGACAGAAAACAATTCACATCTTCAACGAAAACTGATAAAACTAACTGGAGAATAGGAATATATAGTCTCTATTTTTATAAAAACTTAATGATTAAATACCCTGATGAATTTATTGACTCAATTGCAAATTCAATTAAAACTAGTGGTGTTTCTTATTATTTAAGAGAAGCAACTCTAGTTTTAAACTACCTTTATCTAATATCAAGAAGAAGACTCGGTAGGATTAGAAGAACCACATCAAAAGTTATCTAGGAAATTAGGAGGTTACAAATTAGTAACAAAATTGTGCTTTAGTTCTGAAAAGAAAATTTATTTTTATTTTCTATAAGAGTCATCAATTATTTCTGCTGGGCTTCCATATGCCAAACAATGATCAGGAATATCTTTTGTTACCAAGCTATTAGCTCCTATCAAAGAATATTTACCAACAGTTATTCCAGGAAGTACTGTTGAATTTGCACCTAAAGACGCTTCATCGTTAATAAATGTTTTAACAATCATTTCTTCACCCCATTCTCTACTATTTGGGTAGAGGTCATTTGTAAAAACTACGCTTGGACCCACATATACAAAATTACCTAGAGTAACGCCTTTATAGATTGAAACATTATTTTGTATTTTACAGTTGTCACCTATTGATACATCTTTATCAATATAAACATTTTGCCCAATAGTTACATTTTTGCCTATTGATGCTCCTTCACGTATATGGGAAAAATGCCAAATTTTTGTACCCTTACCGATAGTACTATCTTTTGATACAACAGAGGTTGGGTGAATATAGATATCATTTCCTGTCATAAGAAGTATTTTAATGTATTAAATTAAAGATTATAAAAATATTAATAAATAAATACAAAATATGTATCTGTACAATAATTTTTAAGATTTAATCTAAGTAAATAAGTTAAAATTAAAAAAAGGTCATAAAATTGAAAAATTTATTTGTTATAGGGACACGTCCAGAGTTTATTAAAATTGCTCCGGTAGCAAACGAGCTTAGATCCACAATCCTTTTTACCAACCAGCATTTTAGTAAAAATATGTCTACATATTTTTTTGATTTAGTAAAAAATTGTGAAATTATTAAAATGAAAAATAACAATAATTTAATTCAAAGCAATGTCAAAGATTACATAAAAAAAATAAATCCAAATTTTGTAACAGTGCAGGGGGATACCAACTCAACTCTCATGGGTGCAATTGCTGCTAAAAGCTTAAACAATTTAAAAATTTACTACTTAGAGTCTGGTGTAAGAAATTATGATCTCAGAGAAATTGAAGAAACAAACAGAATACTAACCTCTTCAATTGCAGATATAAATTTTGTAAATCATTTAAATAATAAAAAAAATTTGATAGAAGAAAAAATCCCAGGAAAAATTCACATTACTGGAAGTACAGTCTATGCATCTTTACACAACCAGGATTTAGTAGATGACAAAACTTTACCAGAGGATTATGTTCTAATTACTTTACATAGGCCGATAAATGTAGATAATCATCAGAGATTAAATAACATTTTAAGAAACATAGATGAAATTGGTGTAAAATTTATTTTTCCGATACATCCAAGAACTGAAAAAAATTTAGATCTTAAAAGTTTTAATAACATTGAATTTCTGAAACCACTTTCTTACAAAAAATTTATAAAATTACTTAAAAAATCAAAACTTGTTGTTTCCGATTCTGGAGGCCTTCAAGAGGAGTGTGTTATATTCAGAAAGCCATTAATTATTCCAATGGAAAACCCCGTAAGGCCAGAATTAGTTAATAAATTTAATTTATTAATCCAAAATCCAAAATCAATTTCAACAGAAATCAAAAAAATACTCGAAGGGACTTCTGTTTTATCTAACATTGAAAACATAGATAATAACATTTATGGTAAAAACGAAGTTATAGATAAAATAGTTAATTTTTATTAGTCAAATATATTGTGAAGTAAATTTTAATAATTCCAAGTATTGTTTTAATATATGGCATTTTTGACTCACCATACTTTCTTTTATATAAGTAAAGCTTGCAGTCTGAAACAGTAAAGTTATTTTTTAATAATCTAATAAGTATTTCAGTTTGTGCTTCAAAACCGGAGTATTTCAAATTTAGATTTTTTACAGATTTTGACGTATAAATTCTTGGACCTCCTGCTATTTCTTTTGCGCTAGTTCCAAACATATAAGAAAGAAAAAAATTACCAATTTTTGCAATGATAACTCTTATTTTTGATGCTGAGCTTGACTCACTTTTGGGATGAGAGAGAGAAGCCATAACAACATCTGCCTTATGCCGATTGTTATACAATTCTTGAACAACATCAAATTTATGACTTAAATCACAATCTATTGTGATGACATAGTCTGTTTCAATGTTATGGAAACCACTTTCAAGAGCTTTGCCAAGACCCATATTTTTTTTATGAGAGATGTAGGATAACTGATCGTGTTTTTGAGCAAGTAAATTTAGTACTTGTTTACTTCCATCCTCAGATCCATCATCGATAATTAAGATTTTCCAATTATTAGGTACATTAGATAAAAAATGAGTTACAAATAAAGGAATATTTTTTTCTTCATTGTATGCAGGAGCCAAGATAGTAACATTATTTTCATTGGGCATATTAGTCATATTAGATAAAACCGTAATTAAAAAAGGGTTAAATGAATAATTTAGAATTTTTAATATTTTATTTACTAGTCTTCCTTTCTGGAAGGGGATTGTTAATATTCTTTGTTTTATTAAGTAAAAAAAATATTATTAACCTTGATAAGGTTAAATTACTAAATACTGAATTAAATATCTTCTACACAATCATTTCATTAATATTTTTTGGAAATTTAATTTTTATAGTTAATTTTGTTTCAAGTATCAACCAAGCCAAGAATTTTATATTTGCATTGTTTGCTTTTACCATCATATTAAATGCTAAGCGTAAATTTTATGTAAATGATAATTTTCGTTTTATTTTTATGAACCTTATTATTCCTTTAATTCTTAGTTTTAGCATTTATGGTAGTCGGCTTCACTTTGATGCTGGTATTTATCATTTACCTCATCAATTATGGATCAGAAATGAAAAGATAATTTTTGGCCTAGGTAAGCTTGATATATTTTTCTCAACGTCATCAATGTACGAATACCTCTCTTCAATTTTATGGATGAATAATAATTTCAATTTATTACATTATTTAAATTTGATATTTTTCGTATTGCTATTTTCTTTTGTCACATTTCACTTAACTAGTAAAAATTTTAATTTTTTATTCTTCAGCAGTTTTGCAATATTAATTTATTCTTTATTAGACAATATAGGTCTTTATGGAGGTAGTAATGGTTTTATAAAACTTCAAACTTTGGGTAAACCAGATGTAGCTGTTGGAGTTTTAATATATATAGTCTCCGTAACATTAATTCAACTTCTGTTAGATAAAAATTTTAATTATATTGATTTAATATTTTCATTAACTTTAATTTCTTTTACATTCCAAATAAGAATTTTTGGTGCGGTTTTGTTTTTAATTTGGATAATTTATTTTTTTATATTTTTAAAATCAGCAAATTACTCCATGGGAACTATAACTTTTGGGTTTCTTCCGAATATTTTTATATTGCTACTTTGGTTTGTTAAAAATATAGTTAATTCATCTTGTTTTATTTTTCCAATAAAGCAAACCTGCATTAATTCTTTACAGTGGTCTAATCTTTCTCAATTAGAAGATTGGTCTGCCACCTGGAAAGATTGGTCTTATAGTTATAGATTCAATACAAATTTTTTTGATTGGGCGATAGATTGGTTTAACGCAGGAACAAATTATCAAGAAATACCTAATTATTTTATTTCATTTGTTTTAATTTACTTCATAAATAAATATTTATTCAGACAGGATAAATCTAAAAAAACAGATTCAAAATTATTTATTAAATTTTATTTTGGAATTGGACTAATTTTCTTTTTGATGTTTGGTTTTCATATAAGGTACATGTTTGGGTTTGTTTTGTTATCTATTGCGATGCAAACTTTAAACAACAATGACTTTAACTCAAAAACTAGAAGATTTTTTAATTTTAAAATCACTTATTTGCTGATTTTTATCAGTATATTTTTAACACCAAGGGGCTATTCATACCAGTATTTTATAGAAAATCCCTTTAATTATTATTCTGTAGAAGTAACTGAAGAATTTTATCTAGTTAAAAATAATGGATGGGGAAGTTACTCCAATACAGGTAAATGTTTTGATGAACCAGAATGTACTAGCAAAGAAAATCAGTTAAAGTTAAATGATTTTTACTTCAAATACCTTATATTTGGAAATTAATTATTTTGTCAATTTAACGTATTATTAATAACTGCAATTTAAATATTTCTAAAATAATTCATTACAATATTCACATAAATAACAATGTTAAATGAATAAATATAATCATATCCCACTCAGTCAAGATTTTGATAATTGGTGGTACTTTGGAAGAAAAAAAATCTTAGAATTCATTCTAGATTCTAGAAAATATAGTAAAAAAATTAAAATCCTGGAAGTTGGACCTGGTGTTGGTATAAATATGGACATACTGCAACAATATGGTGACGTTGACATTTTAGACGTAGACGATTATTTCATAAAATTAATTAAAGATAATAAACGTCTAGATGTAAAAGATATATACCATAATTTTTCAGAAATAGAAAAAAAATATGATCTTGTAGTCTTTTTAGATGTTCTAGAACACGTTAAAGATTATGAAACATTTTTATTAGATATTAAAAGCTTATTAGAAAAAGATGGAATAGCTATATTTAGTGTTCCAGCGTACCAATCCCTATTTAGTGAGCACGATAGAAAATTACATCACTTTAGAAGATACGATTGGAAATCAATAAGAGCTCAGGTAGGAAAAGAATTTCACATTATTGAGAGGTATGGATACAACTATCTTTTATTTCCAATAAGATTTTTACAAATAAAAATATTGAAGGTACCCATTAGTGACACAACTATAAACAAATTAGCAAATGAAATATTAAAATTAGTAATTAAAATAGAAATATTCTTTTTGAAAGTAAATCTAAATATTAAAGCTGGGCTTTCACTTTTTGCTGTCATAAAAAGTAAATGATGTCATTTATAACAAAAACTAATAACAGTTATAAATTAATTTAAATTATGTTTTAAAATATCTATGATTTTGGTACAAACAGGGGACAAAATCTCAAATATTTTTTAAAAATTTCTTAAACATACTATTCAATAAAATATACAATATTCGTATCGGAAACAAAAATTTATTAGACATAGCATATAATTATTACGCATTTTCTAATCTCATCCACATTGGGGCACACATGGGAGAAGAGATTCCTCTATATCAAACCTACGACCTGGAAAATGTTTATCTTGTTGAACCCATAAAGAGTTGTGAAAAAATTATTCAGGAAAAGGTTAAGGAGCTTGGTAATTTTACATCTTTTAACATTGCTTTAGGATCTAATGATTCCATCAGCAAGTTGTATGTAGCTGATGGTGAAGATTCTGGAAGTTCTTCGTTGCTTGCACCTAGGGAGTCTGAAATAACTTTTTCCAACTTAGAGGAAATTACTGTTAAGAAATTTACTTCTTTAGGTTTAGAAAATATTGATATGGTTGTAATAGATACCCAAGGTTATGAATTGGAAGTTCTCAAAGGATTTGAAAGTTATATAAATGTAATCCCTTGTTTTATTATTGAATTTGCAAATTATGAAGGATATCTCAAACAACCAGTGTATAAAGACCTTAATTTGTTTATGAGAAAAAAAGGTTTTGTTCCAATTGCTCAAATTAAAAGAATCAATAAACCATTTCCGAATATAAATGGAGGAAGTTTTGGAGATGCATTGTATGTTGATAAAAAACTACTAAGAAATTTGGAAATTATTTTTTTTACCATTAAGTATTATTTAATCAATTTGATAATTTATGATGCATTTATATATTCAAAGAAAAGACTCAAGAAAAGACTTAAGAGATACATCGGTAGATAGGACTCAATTTTAAATGAAATTAAATCTGTCTAAAAATTTAATTTACATAAAAAATAGTAATTCTATTAACAATACTTTTATGTTAAATCAAGATATTTAAAAGAAAAATATAAACATAAATTAGACTGAAGTCATGAACTTATACATTTTATTTCAAGTAAAAATTTTAAGTTTTATGCTTAGAAACATTAGTCCAAATTATTACGATGCTATAGCAAAATTTAAGACAATAAATAAAATTTGGCATAATATTAAGCTCGACTCTATTTCAGGTGATTATGCAGAATTCGGGATTCTTAATGGTAAGACTTTTTTGCACTCTTATCTTGTTTCAAGAAAACTAAAATTACACAAAGAAATTAAATTTTGGGGCTTAGACTCATTTGAAGGATTTCCTGTTGAGAATCATAATTTTTATCTTAGTAAAAACTTTAAAGCCTCATATGAAAAAGCTGTAAAACGATTTAAAAAATATCCAAATGTAAAAATTTTAAAAGGATTTTTTAATGACTCACTTTCTTCTTCGAGTATAAAAAATGTAGAAAAGTTTAGCTTTGTTTTTATTGATTGTGATATTTATGAATCTGCATTAGAAATATTTCCACACATCAAGGATAAACTTTATCCTGGTGCATTTATTATGATTGATGATTATTCAAGTATTGATAAAAATGGTAACTCTATTGTCAAAGCATTCAATGAGGTCTTTGATGTCAATAAGGAAGTAATAATTTTTGACTATTTCTCAAATGGAATTGTTTTTAGGCGTATTTAGACAATATGAAACTAAATAATAAGTTTCTTAACTTACTTTTCTATACATTAATTGTCTTTGGATTATTTACATTCATCATCAATAGTGGATTAGATATCGAGTTGAAAATTTATAATTATTACTACTTTATTGCTGCAATTATTCTCAAAATTATTAATTTTTATATTTTTAATCAAGTTCATTATCATATTTTTAACATATTTAGTCTTAAAATTGGGATTTCTGAAAATTTTGACTTAACTTATAAAGGTTATATCGGTAATTTTTTTGGCTTTGGAAAGTCTGGTACTGGGTATAAGGCAATATTTCTAAAAAATAAGTATCAATTTAGTTATATAAAGTTTTTGTCTTTCTATATTCTTTTGCAAACAATAACAATAATCTCTACTGCGTTCTTTTGTTTGCTTATCTTATTCCTATCAAGTGACCATCAAATTAACGAAAATACCAATTTGATTTTAGTTTTAATTTCTATAATTATATTTTCAATAACTAGCAATCTGATTTATAAAATATTTACAAATATTAGATTCCTCTCTAAAAATAAGTATTTTCAAAATCTAGTTCATACCTATGAGGAAATTGCTCTAATTACTAGTAAGTTTACACTTAAAGATAAAAACTTTATTAGGGTGATTTTTTATCAAATATTTATACAACTTAGTTTATTTTCACAAATACTAATGTTATCTCAATCTTTAAATATAGATCTTAAAATTTTGAGTAACTTTGTTTATAATATTATCTCTCAATTATCAACTTTTGTTTCAATAACTCCTAACTCCATTGGCTTAAAGGAGTTTATTTTAATAATTTCTGATCAGTTTATTGGTTTAACTAATTCTCAAATATTGAACATAGCAATTTTAGATAGATTGTCAGACTTCATTTCACTAGCTATATTTTCTGTAATTTTCTATGTTATGAAGGCATTTCTTACGAATAAAGAAGATAAAGTTGAAGACTAAAATAAAAAATCATTATTTAATTTTAGGAGTTACTTTATTATTTTTAACACATCAGATCTACTTTATACTAAAAGGGGGTACAACTTGGGACGATCTAGAAATTTTGTTAACTTCAGACCGAGTTTTAGATAAAGCATATTGGAACTTTGTTGATAGGAGTAATCCATTCTTAGGTGATTATAATTTTAATCTTGAATATTATGGTTATCTTGTTCCAATTATTGTATATTTACTGACGCTTTTACTGAAGTCATCAAATCTGTTAGTCCCTTTATTAGAAGAAATCACCCAATTATCTAATGCTGGTGAAATAGAAATCACTTATATGATTAGATATATAGTTTTAAATTTTTATATTGCCGCTTTAGTTCTAGTTTTTTACAGACATCTCCTAAAAATAGACTCAAAGATGAAAGTAGCTCTTTTTTGTGCACTACTTTATCTAGTACCATCTTTTAATGGGCATGCACTTTTTAACATTAAAGACATTCCTTTTGCATTACATTATTTTTTATGCGTATTGGTGATAATCAATTATCCAATTGAAAAAGTAACAATTAACAGACCAAATATTATGAAGTTAGTTTATTTTGGAGTTATTTTTGGAACGCTTGTGCTTGTAAGGTTCAATGGATATGCTTTCTTATTAATTCTTTCTTTTTACAAATTTTTAAGCACCTACAAAGTATCAGTAAAAAATATATTAAACCTTACAAGGAACTGGTTAGTTATCTATGTCACATCGTTTATTGTATTAATTCTCGGAAGCCCTTCATCGTGGTACAAGCCCCATCAATGGTTAAAGGGTGTTTATGAAACCCAATTTAATATTAAATGGACTGGTTTCACCCTAACTAATGGAACTTTAATCCCAGGAGATGATGTATCAGCTGACTATTTAGCCACTTGGTTTTTATACAAAATGCCAATTAATTTAATCCTTGGTTTTATTATTTCTATTTTTTGGGTAGTGTTTTTAAGAAAAGTAAAATTCTCTAATCTTGGAAATTACAGTATTTTTTTAACACTGGTTATATTTATAGCTTTTTCAACAATAAGACCAGTATCATATGATGGAATAAGACAATATATTTTTCTAATACCATTTTTTGTGTACATTTATGTAGAAATGTATGAAAAATTAATTAAGAAGTTTTTGAAACCTTTTTCGTTGACATTTTTAATGATTTCTTTTGCTTACTTATTATTGACACAAGGAAGTTTAGAACAGTACAAATATGTTTACTTTAATGAATTTGTTGATGAGGAAAGTATAACCTCAGATTGCGAAGAAATTGGGGGATGTGGAATCTGGGAAACGGATTATTGGGGATATTCAGGAAAACAACTTATGATAAACAATACTGATTTATCTAATATTCAGCTTTGTGAACCAGTAAACGTATTTAGGCCGTATATCTCAGAAAAAAAAATTATGCAGAAGACTAAATATTTTTATATTGCAAGCATTCATAGAACAATATCTAAAGATAAAAACCTTTGTCAAAATCTATCGACCCCATTAAACAATTGTAAAATACATAGCAAGGAAACCGTTTTTTTGAGAGGTGTCGAATTAAATCTAAGCTATATTTATAAATGTTACTAAGTTAGTTACTAAGAAATCTATCTTAAAAGGTATTTTATGGTTTACGATCAAGACAATTTTTCTAAGAGCTACAGTCAAATGTATGAAAAAGAGATACGAATCCTCAAGGCAAAGAAAGCACTGGCTGTAATCAAAGATTTTGCGAAGGAAACAGATGAGCTTTACCTATTAGATATTGGTTGTTCCACAGGAATAATGACAAATCAGTATTCTAAAATTTTTAAAAGTACTCTTGGCATTGATATAGATAAATCAGCAATTGAGTTTGCTGAAAAAAATTTTCAAAATCAAGCTACTAAATTTAAACAATGTTCTTACGAAGATACGATCCTTGGAAAGAATAAATTTGATGTTGTTATATGTACCCACGTATATGAACATGTAATCAGTCCAGAAGAGTTGGTAAAGTCAATATATCGTATTTTGAAACCCGGAGGAATTTGCTATTTCGTAGCAGGGAATAGACATAAAATTATAGAACCACATTTTAAGTTACCCTTCTTATCCTTTTTCCCAAATAGAATTGCCAATTATTATCTTAAACTTTTTAAAAGAGATGGTGAATATTATCAAAAACATTTATCATTTAAGAAACTCAAAAAGTTGGTAAATCAATTTACGATTCACGACTACACTTTAAAAACTATAAAAAATCCTGATAAATATTTTTCAGAAGATTTAGTAAAAAATGGCTCATTTTTACAAAAGATTTATCTCATCATAGGAAAAGTATTCTACTTCATTATTCCAACTTATATTTGGATATTAAAAAAGGAAAATATCAGTACAGATTCTGAATAAAGCAGTGGGTATTTTTTACAATTTCTAGATGCGAGTAATCATTATCATTATTCTTGATATAAATAGTAAAATCATCTAACTGTGCATGTAGAGGTTGAATCTTTATAGCCAACTGCTGTTCGGAATATATTTTTTTTGTTACTAAATCTTTTTTTGTAATTTTTAGTTTAAACAAATCTAGTACATACAAAAAATTATCTGTGTAGACTTCCCACATCCTTTTTTTTTCATCAGCTATATTAGAAGTTTCTAATGAAAAGTTAATATTACCAACACTAAATTGGATATTTGCTTCGCTAACTTGATCGTTCTTTTTTTTAAGTTCTTTTGTTGCCATTTGAAAATCTTTAAGATTAAATAATTTATCAATTATAGAAATATCATGAATTGCAAGATCATATAAAACATCACTAAGCCCTCGTTGCATATGATCAGGAGGTGAAAGTCTTGAAATATTAATTTTGTTTATGTTCTCACCAATTAACTTTCCTACATGATCTATTACTGGATTGTATAATTCAATAAAACCAACTCTCATTATTGTGGAAGATTCTTTACTAATCTTTAATAACTCATGAAGTTCTTTAATTTTTACAGTGACTGGTTTTTCAACTAAAACAGGAATTTTATTCAGTAAAAGAGTTTTCACTATTTCATAGTGTGAACTTGTACTACTCGCAACAATTGCTCCATCGATATTTGAATCATTTAAATCTACCTCACTAAGATCTGAGTAACATCTAACCCTTGGTTCACTATTATTGTTATTTGCGAATAGGGGATCGACTATTCCATATAAATGAGATTTCGTAGACTCTTTTATTGTTTTAAGATGTGCATTTCCCATTTTTCCAAGACCAATAAGGAGAAGGTTTGACATTATGGTTTAAATGCTTCAAATTTTGACAATAAATAATCTAATTCTTGATCGGTAGGGAGTGAATAATAAGGCAGAGAAAGCACTGTTTTACTAGCAATCTCTGTTTTAGGTAATTTTTGTGGTTGATTTATAAATTTTAATAGAGCTTCTTGAAGGTGGATGGGTTTTTTGTAGTAAATAGAGTTAGATATGCCATTATCATTTAGATAATTTGATAATTTATTACGTATATCAGGAGATAGTGTCACTGTAAAGTAATTTAATAGTGTATTCTCACTGTCTTTTATCGGTAGGTCAAGCCATGAAATATTACTAAAATTTTCGATGTAAAATTTAAAAAATTTCTCTCTACCTTCTTTAATTTGATTAAAAATTTTCAATTTTTCATCTAATACAAATGCATTTAATGAATCTAGTCTAGAATTGTGGCCAACCATAACATGTTCATAATTCTTACTTTGTCCATGATTCTTTAACTTAACAATTAAATCAAAGGACTCTTTGTTATCTGTTGCGACCATGCCTCCATCACCAATACCTCCTAGAGTTTTACTTGGAAAAAAAGAGAATGCTCCAATATTACTTTTAGTCCCTAGATATTCCCCAACTTCATCTTGGCTACCAAATGCTTGAGCTACATCTTCAACTACTAACAAATTATTATTTTTTGCTATTTCAAGTATTTGATTAATGTCTGAGTTATTTCCAAAGAGATGCACAGGCATGATAGCTTTACTATTTTTTGTAATCTTACTTAATAAATCTGACACATCCATACAAAATGTCTCTGTATTTATGTCAACAAAAACTGGGATTGCCCCTAAATGAAGAATACATTCAACTGATGCAAAAAAAGTAAATGAAGGAACAAGAACCTCATCGCCTTTCTTGATACCAAGGGCAACTAAACTCATCAATAGCGCGTCTGTTCCAGAATTGAGAGTAATTATATATTTTGAACCTAAAAATTTCTTCATATTATTTTCAAAATCTGTAACAGAACTACCACCTATATAAATTCCATCGTTCAAGAGTGAGTTAAATCTTTCATGAAAATTGTTAATAAGCTGCAACTCTCTGGATGGGCTTGCAATTGGTATATTCATACTATGCATTTTAATTAGGAAAAAAACTTTCTTTATATAATTCGAGTTAATTAAATAAAAAGTTTAAATTATTACTTATGGACTTATTATTTGTATTAGGAACTAAAGCTCAGTTTATCAAAACTATACCAATGATTAATTTGGCTATTAAAAACAATCTAAAAGTGACACTCTTTAATCTAAATCAGCACCCAGAAAAAACAAAGTTACTTTTAGACAACATAAAAGGGGAGTACCAATATATTTCATTTGTAAAAAATGACAAAGATTTAGGAACATATTCTGGCTTATTAATGTGGGCTGTAAAAGTATTAATTCGTGTTTTTGTTCCTCAAAAAAGCTTTCATAACAAATTTTCAATTGTACATGGAGATACGCTCTCGACACTATTAGGAGCAATTCTTATAAGAAGGAATAGGGGTAAGTTAGTACTGTTAGAAGCTGGCCTAGGGTTTCCTGGAATGTTTAAGCACTTTCCTGAATCATTTGTTAGATATTATGTCGCTAAATATTCTCATGTCATGATTGCAAATGGAAAAGATCAAATCCGACAATTAAAAGACTGGAAAGTCAAGGGGGATATATTAGAGATTTCAAAAAATACAATTTACGATAGTTTAGATCTTGTTAGTTTATCTCGTAAATCGAGTACCAAAAAAGTAACAATTTCAATTCACCGAACTGAAAATATCAATAGTAAAGCGAATATGGAAAAGCTAGTTAATAATATTTTACAAATTAGTTCAGAATATGAAATTAGTTGGTTCTTACACATTCCAACTAAAAATAAATTAAAAACTTACAACCTTTTACCCGTGTTGGAAGAAGGAGGAGTCATCCTTGAAGACTTATTGCCTTATGATGAATTTCTTAACAGTCTTTATAATTCTAACTTTGTAATTTCAGATGGAGATGGAGTAGTTGAAGAATGTTATTTACTTGGAGTACCTACTCTAGTCTGGAGATATGAACACCTTGATTCAAATCATTTATTTGTAGACGATACCAGTTTATTACTATCTGAATTTGACAACGATGTATGTCTAGACTTTTACAGTAATTATAAAAGCTACAGGAAAGAAAGAAAAACAGGAGCAAATAGTCCGTCAGAAGAGGCTTTAATGAAACTTATAAATTTATAGGTCTATTAAATACATTATTTATTA
>MDSV01025579.1_pt1 | contig 16776 bp, 11 predicted proteins | sample 810851 | NCBI WGS metagenome assembly MDSV01 (sample SAMN05326640, study PRJNA326480) | marine metagenome | isolation source: seawater | place: Atlantic Ocean: North East | collected 2012 | reverse complement strand
TATATTAAATAAAAATGGTATGGAAGTCAATGAAAAACAAGTACAACTAACAAACAATAAATGTTTACCTGACTTATCTGATGATTTTATTGGTACATTCATTGATAGTGATTCTATGGTATTAAAAAATGAAAATGTACTTAAACGTCGTATACTAGGGTTATCATCATATTTTAAAAGTGCCGAAGAAGGATTATTACCTTCATTTGTTATGAACAATGATAATATTTTTCACATAATTGCTTGTGAAATGAGTGATTATCAGTTTGGTATATATGAAAAAATACGTAAAGAAGAAGCGGACAAAGAAAAGAACGCTAGAAGAAGAAAGAAGGGTAACACTGATGAATTATATCAGGTTTCTTCGAGTTATCGCATTTTTTCACGCGCTTGTTGTAATTTTGCGTTTCCAAAACCACCTGGTCGTCCGATGATTAAAATGGAATCCGAGGAAAAGGACGAGGAAAATGAAATTAATGAAAATGATTTGGATGGTTATGATAATGTAGAGTATAAAGAAAAAATTCAACGTGCTTTATCATATTTAAAAGATCACGCCAAGGACTTTTTATTACCTGAATATTTGGAAATGTATAGTCCAAAATACTATGAAATATTGGAAAATCTGAAAAATCGTGATCATGTTGGTCTACATTTAGTATATAGTCAGTTTCGTACATTAGAAGGAATTGGTATTTTTAAACTGGTTCTTGATGCCAATGGGTTTTCGCAATTTCGTATTAGTAAAACCGGATCTTCATATGAACTACATGAAGAAAATGATTATACTAAACCCAATTACTTTTTATATACTGGTACCGAAGAAGCAGAAGAAAAGGAAATATTACTTAATATTTACAATAGTAATTGGGATATTGTACCAGTATCTATTAGAGAAGAACTACGAAAGAAACATGAAAATAATTTTTACGGAGAGGTAATAAAGATTATGATGATTACGTCATCAGGTGCTGAAGGTATTAACCTTAAAAATACACGATTTGTTCACATTATGGAACCATATTGGAATATGGTACGTCTAGAACAAGTAATTGGTCGTGCACGTCGAATTAATAGTCATATGGATTTATCAAAAGAGTATCGTAATGTTCAAGTATTTTTATATATGACCACATTGAGTGAAGAACAAAGTACTGATGAAGATAATATTGAACTACGCAGACGTGATGTCAGTAAATTGGATAAAAAGACTCCATTAACAACAGATGAGTATTTATTTGAAATATCTAATGTAAAACATGGTATTAATAAACAAATATTGAATGTTATTACAGAAACGTCAATGGATTGTTCATTACATAGCAAAGACGTTACTTGTTTCAATTATGGTAAAATATCGTCCAATATGTTCGGGAGTTATCCTACTCTATTTGAAGATAGTCAACAAAAGGAGACAACCAAACAACAGAAGGTGAAATTGAAAAAGGTTACATTGGACGGTGTTGCGTATGCTGTGAATAAGGATACTTTCGAAGTTTATACTATGCAAAGTTATGAGAAGTTACAGAAACATCCTGATGAGAAACTGGATTATGTCGGACAACTTGTCAAGAAAGGATCCAAGTATACTATTGAACCTCGCAAATAAACGGTTTAATTATTTTATGAATATTTATATGTAAATATATATTCATAATAACGTAAAATATATAGCATTAGTATATATGAATAAATCAAAAAAAAAGTCTGAACCAATATTAAAAAAGAAATACAAGAAAAAAGGTTCAAAAGATAAAAAAATAACACCAATAACAACCATTGAATTCGATACTTACCCTTCGACAGAAAATTACATATACTTAGTAATATATACACACGGTCAAGTTTTACATAGTGATATATATACACAACATACAGAATCATGTTATGATGAAACAACAAAGACACCTGCCTTTGTTAATAATGATGCTCTTCATTATGCCGATATAGACTATATTGGATTAATTACTCATGCTCCTTTAGGTTGTTACGAATGGTCAAACCCGATTAATCAAAGATTTGGTTTATTACATTATTTATTAAGTATTTCCGATAGAATTGTTGGACTTAAAGGAGTAGAATTAAGAGATGAATTAAGAAATATAGACCGAGAATCATTTTTTTCAACTGGATCATTTATTCGTCAGAGTGATCTTGAAAATAAAGATATATTACAACCTAAATATTTTCACTCAGAAAAAGCGAAACATTATCTATCATATTCTAGAGCATTGTTCTCAAATAATCCCGATTCGGTATACTCGCTTGGTGAATATGATAGTACTAATTCACCTAATGGTGAAAATACCATACTTAATAAACGTTATACAATAGGAAATGATTTTTTGGAACCAAAAATGCAGAATATCTTTGTTGTGGCACAAAATGGTGGTATATTACAAAATGGGGAACAAATATTAAGATCTAAAAAGTTTAATGATTATAAAAATACTCTCATGGATATTGTTTTTAATGATCCATCACATCCTATGACGTCACATCCTATGTTCTCTATAGATGATGATTTTATTAGCACTGATAGTAAAACAGCAGAAATAAATACAATATCATTAATATATTTTTTAAGAGAATGTGGATATAAAAATATATATTTAATTGATTATTCATGTAATAGATGTAAACATTCTAATGCCAAAGAAAGTCGTATTATCAGAAGTAAATTAAAAGGAGGTAAAACTAAGAAAAAATGTCATAAAAAACGTCTTGTATTCAAACGTAAAATATAAAATTTATACTACTAATATAAATTTTATGACCACGACACAGAGCATTTCCACCCACCACCGTTCCACACCCACACTGTAATAAAGCCTCATTTCCTTCCTTGCTTCATTGACAAAAAATAATTATTACACACCATAATTAATACACCTTATTAATAAATAAAGCATATATCATAATAAAATATTATAATATATATAAAAACTATGTATTTCAGTCTCATATAAAAACCTTGAAAAAAACCTCTTGGATCCATCAAACTTTTTCTCAAAAATGGACATTTTTAAAATGTCCAAAAATGAAAAAAACTTATATGAATTTTAATGGATTTTTCGAAAATGTGTTTTAAGAGCTAATGTGGGTGAAAAAGAGAGAATTATTTTTTTGGCATGACACTGAAAAAAAAATTTGGTTCAAAATCCGGCGTTTTTTTCTTTATCCACTTTAGGATAACAATGGATAACAAAAAAACGCCAAAAAACGCCGATTTTTTTCATTGTAAATTTTGTGACTTTATATGCTGTAAACAGAGTGATTATAACCGTCATTTATTGACACTGAAACACCGAAGGATAACGGAGGATAACAAAAAAACGCCAAAAAACGCCGCACCATATATTTGTGAGAATTGTGGCCAGGAGTACAAATACTCGTCAGGATTGTGTAAACATAAGAAAAAATGTATGAAAACTACTGGTGAAATAATGACAGTATCGAGTGGTGATTCCGATTATAAAGAATTAATGGTAAGAGCTATGGAGCGAATGGCAAATCAACAACAAATAATAAGTGAGTTACATTTAGAAATGAGAAAAAAAGATGAAATTATGGAGCAAATGATTGATAAAGTAGGTGTTACAAATAACACGACAAACAATAACACAAATAACTTTAATATTAATATGTTTCTTAATGAGACTTGTAAAAATGCGATTAATTTTTCAGATTTTATAAATCGCATTGAAGTTAGTCATGATGATTTAGAAAACAATGCCGAATTAGGTTTCGTTAATGGTATTACAAAGATATTAATGGATAATTTACGACAGCTTACACTATCGGAACGTCCAATACATTGTACGGACGTCAAACGTGAAACGCTTTATATAAAGGATCAAGATGTTTGGAATAAGGATGATTCAAATGAAAAATTGGAAAATGCTATTCAGGAAGTAAGTAGAAAGAGTATGCAGTCACTATTAGAATGGAAACAAACAAATCCAGATTACAATGATTTGGATTCAGATTTTTCAAAGAAATGTATTCCAATGCAAAGAAATTCATCAGCAATATGTAAAAAAGAATCATTTTATCCAAAAATAATACATATTTTAGCAAAGGAAAACAGTATTACGCAAATAAAGAAATAATATTTGATTATGAGAAAATATATTATAAAAATTATATATTTTCAATTACTTTTTATTATTTTTGAGTATTACAGCTAGTAAAAATCCCAATATCAATAAAATCGCACCATTAATAAAGGAAATGCGTTTTATCAATAACTGTGTTCTTAATTGCTCGAAATCATCACTTGAGTACGATAAAGAGCTAAACATTAAAAACCCGAGACTAATTATCATTACGTTATATAAAATATCTTGTAAACGTATTTTAAATAGTCGTATAAAAATGATACTTGAAATAATAATGGTTTCTAATGTAAGACCTGTTTTATTGATTAATTGGATATTATCAATATAACCATCTAATGTATAATCTTCTTTGTATGAGTTCATCATATTTATTGTCAAAATAATAATACAACCCAGAAGAATTGGTATTTTTAATTGAATTTGAATATTATTGAATATACCTGAAAAATGAAGTATACAAATAATGATTAATATATTAATCATGTGAATGTTCATTTCGTTATAGTCTAATTCTTTTAGCTTCTTTCCTTTGGTATGTCCTGATCCCATATATAAAGTTCTTTTTTTTCCTTTATATTCGACTTCTTCTATTTTAATACAGAATGATCGTTTCACAATCATTTCTTTCGTAGAAATATCAAACCATTCGTATTCTGTAAATCCACCTTTTGGATATGCTCTATCACTTATATCTTTGATATTTGCCATTATTTTTAAATGGTCACATTTATTCATCCCGCAACTATCGTTTAGATCTTGCATTGTAGCAGATACATATTTTTCATTAATAAATGAAGATGGTGTATAGAGAAAATATAAATTACCTTTTATACTCTCTTGTTCGTCTTCATTATTTAAATATAACCACACATAATCACCATTTTCATTTTGAAAACTCTTTGGATATTGAATTAAATGATTTAAAAACGCTTCTAGACCATCTTTTTTTATTTTATCATATGCGCTCATACTTAAATTATAAGACATGAGACAGTTATCTTTTCCATCCTGGCCACATTTTTCATGTATATCATTAAAGAAGATATAACGATCTTTGTCTTCAATAAATTCTTTATCAGTTTCAACATCATTTTTTAAGTCGTTTATATTCTTGAAATGTAAATATGTATACATTCCTATAGGAATTAAACATACAGATGAATATAAAATAGGATTTTCAATAGTTTTATTCATATATATATATATCTTTTACAAAAATTATTTATAAACAATAATAACAAATATAAATACGATATATAATAATATAGTTATCATAATATTTGATATATACTTAATACTAAGTATGTTTCTTATTGTTGTTGTATCTGATGTTTGAATATGTATAGAGCTAAGAATTAATAATATTAATGTTATTACATATATAATATAAAATGAATTACTATATTGTTTCTTGAATAAACTTATAAAAATCGCAATAGACGCACAAAGCGCACCTAATATTCTTGAAGTTATACTTTTATTATTTATTAATTTGATGGATTTTTCAAGATTATGTGATGTTTTATATCTATCTAACATAGTTAATGAAAATAATACCATAGCTCCAAATATAACACTATTTTCCATTACTTCACTTTTGAATTCTTTGGACAAGTTTAATATTAAAAATATTAATAAAAATAAAATGCTAAAACCTAATGTTGTATATAATTTAAAGTAATCAATAGTTCTTGAATTTACTTCAATAGCATGACCACTACCTATGTATATATCCCGTTTATTGCCTTCATATTCGACATCATTAATCTTTATCACAAAAGAGCGTTTTGATATAGTTTGTTGTGTTTTTGGATCAAACCAGTAATATTCGACGAACCCACCATTTGGATTTTTATCACAAAATGAAGTTATTTGTTTCATAATGCTGAGTAAATCACAATTGCCTTCCCCACAAAGTTTATTTAAATCATCTATTGTATCTGCTACATATTTTTGGTTAAGTAGACTACTATTATCATATAATGTGAACAAATTCCCTCTACTGGTTTCATTTGGATCTTCATGTTCTTGAAATACAAATACATCTTCTTTATCGCCGGTTTCAAATGGAGTAGCATTTTCCCTGATTTTATTTAAATATTCGGTTATACCATGAGATGTTATTTTGTCATATGCACCTTTTGTAATTTCATAGGATAATATACATAAATTTTTATTAACATCACATTTATCTAAAATGTCTTTGTAAAAAACTGTTTCATTTTTATCTTTAACTAAATCTTCTATATCTTTGATCTTTACGTTACTTTTACTGTAGTAATCTTCATATATAATATATAAGTATGTTGAAGTAGGTATCAATGAAAACAAAAAATATTTGAATATATTGTTGTATTGTATCATTATTAATATATATATTATATGAAGATAAATCCATATAGGATCAGAAATTCTCGCAATTTGGTAACATTTTTTGTGAAATTATGAATGAGTTCGTTATCAATAATATTTTTATCAATAAAACAAAACATATCACATAATTCATAAATTGAATCATCTGTTATATTATTTTCTATAAGATATTTATCAAAACTTTTGTTTTCACTGTTTTGATTTTTATAACTGGTATAATGTTTCATCATCTGTGATAATGTTATTTTTGTATTTATATTATAATCTGTACCACAAGGAATTGTGAAATAGCGGAAACAGTTTATATCCATATTGAGTTCTCGTAGTATAGTCGCAGTATCATATATAATAACACTATGATTAAGTAAACTAATGAATCGTAATACTCTATTACATCCATATAGAAACATATCCATATCATCACTTAGACATGCCCATGCTTCGCCATTAATTACCATATTACTACAAACAACATCGGCCTCTCCTGATGCTTCTATATAACAAACACCATATAATTCTAGTAATGTTTTCACATTTTTGATATCAGAATCACTAATACGTATGAATTCTTTTTTTAGATTTGCCATTTTACTCATAATAGAATTTTTTTCTTCTTCTGTGGTTTCATCATTAATAGATTCTTGAAGAAGATAGTATTGATGTTTGGCTTCTTTTTTATTTTCTTTTCGTTGTCTTAATATATCCATTTTTTCAGGTGGAGGTTTGCCGTCAAATACAAATATAGGTGTAATTTTATTATATAGTAGAATGGATATAAGTAAATAAAAGTGTTCGATTAGTCTATTTTGTCCGATAAACTTGTACAAATATATACTTGTATCTATAACGATGGTTTTATGTTGTAGTGTATTTAAATTTATCTTATAAATCGCGTCTTTGGAACATTTATTTATCAAAAATTTGTTTAGATTATATATCCCCATAATTAATTAGATATTTTATAATATAACTTTTATTATTATAAAATACTTCAATTTTTTTGTTTACCCCATTTCATATAAACTCATACGCATTGTATCATTAACAAATTTTTCAGATGATTTAACTTTTTTTATACGTTCTACATTTTGTAAAAATACTGGATTTTTATATAATCTTTCAATTAATAAACCAAACTCACGAAGAACTGTTTCAGTTTTATTGAACTCAATATCTTTATTATATGTATGACACCATTCGATGAAAACATTTAAAAAACACATGAATATTGATTTTAAAATGTAATATGATAATATATAAGTATTTTCTTTGTATATTTTGCGATTTGTTAATAAATCAGAATATGTCATTTCATAGTTTTCTAATATTTTATTCATTTGAAACATCGAGAAGTAAGCTTCATATGCTAACATTTTGTTCATTTTTTTAATAATATAATTGAAATCTTTGCGTCTTGATCTAAAAAACGATACAAATAAAATATTAATTATTTCTGCCCACATTTCACAATATGTTTCATAAACGCGTATATCATATTTTTTCACTGGAAATAATTCACCAATTTTTTCTTCTATTAAACTGTTATCCATACAAACAAAATCTAAACCCATACTGTGAAATGTTTCGTGTATCAATACTTTGAACCATTCCTCTTTTCGAAAAATATTTATATTAGTTTCTTCACGACAAGCATATGTATAAGCAGTATTTACATGAACTGAATTAAATATTTGAGTTTTTGGAGGTTTTTGTTTTTTATGATTAGTAAATGTAATATTTATTGTTAATTTCTTTGAATATTTATTTTTGGCTAAAGAATTAGCAATAAATAGCCAACAGTAAATATATAGTAAATATTTTTTACATGTAAATATACATTCACTTTTTATTGAATTATTGGGATAAAACATATGTATATAAAAATGTCTATCACCTATTTGGAATTCAAAATTAAATTGTTTATTGTATTTAACTTGAATATCATTTTGTATTTCTTGTAATGAGTCATCTAAATCGGCATTATTATTAATAGCCGTATCAGGAAAATATTCTTTGATATATTTTATATTGTTTTTATTTGCGGTTTTTAATAATTCGAATATATTTTTTATTACAGATGTACTTATTGGTGATAATTTAAAATGTTTTACGTTATAGTTATCGATAAAATCTTCTAATGCTTGTGAATCTGGTGATAATTTCATAGTTATATATACTATATATTTTTTACAATAATAATTTAGTATTATATGCTATCATCTTTGTACCAATTACAAAGATATGAAACATAAAATGGAAATGGTGCCAATTATTATATTTAATTCTAGACGTTACACATGATAAAGTAAAACATGTAACCACACCGCCTATATTGAACCACATAAGATATCGTATTTTACCATTTGTATTTTTATATATATGAGTAAAAAACACAACAGATGCTATGTTAGCAGTGCAGACATCCATAATTCTTTTATACATATTTTTAGGATCTGACCAATACATCAAAGAACAGATGGCACTAATTAAATCAAATTGATACATATATTGTTGTGCTTTATAACCATACAGAGACGTTAACAGAAATGATGCGCTAGAGCAGCAAAGTAATATATTTGGTTTATAAATCATTAATATAAACCAAATAGAGATTATTATTTATCCATATTTTTATTTTGATATTTGTTTGCGTATTTCCATTAATTCAATATCAGTTTCGGGTGGAATACCGCGTTTAAAATGTACTAGTTTCGCCATTTTAGTCATTAATAGAATTTTTTTCAATTCTTCATTTTGACTAAATTTGGCCTCAATTCCCTTTTTCTTTTCTTCTAAGTTTCGTGATGAATAAAAGTCAGGATCTATTGTAGAACCACTTTTTTTTCCACCCTTTTCAATAGCCAAAGATACTTTTTTGGACAATTCACTATTGCTATCCAAAGAAAAAGAAAAATATAGATCAGGATGTCCTTTTTTGAATTTGGCAGCGTTATAATAATGTTCAACAGAAGCCCATTTTCGTCCATCAATTATAAACGGTAATTTTACATATGAATGATCTATTTTTTTCCGCCAATCTTTGATTTTTGACAAAGATTTGAATTCAGCCATTTTCTTCTTTGGAATTTTTTCACCGGATCCTTCGCCTGGATAAGCATTATGAGAGTTTGAATAAAAACGGAATTCAATATCGTCTTCATATAGATCATAATCTATTTCTTCTTCTGATTCATAATCGTCTATATGTAATTGTTCTTTTAAACGTTTGAAATCTTCTATTGATTCATATACACCTGAATTTCGTTCCATACATTTATTTACAATAAGTGATTTCACATCATATGGAATTTCGCGATATGTTAGCATATGTTTTTGTTTATATGATACAAGTTTGTATTTCTTTTTATGTACGCAAACTATAATATAGTGTTCTGGTTGATAAACATTATTTACAACTTTATCTCCGCAAAATAATACACTATCTAGATCATTTTCATCATATGCCTCTTGAGAAAAGATGATAAATTTGACGTTGAGTATGCTTTCTAAAATATTGATCATCCATGGTTCTGCCCAACAACGTTCGGTTTTCACATAATCAACAAATTCTTCAAATGTTCGTATATTTGCCATAAAACCGAAATGATAACGTAAGAATTCATCATTTTCTTTTTGTTTTTGTCCCATTTCTTTGGAAATTTTACTTGATTCTTTCGCTTTTTCCATTATTTCTAAATGTTCTTGTTTTGTTTTGATATGTTTTATTCTTTGTTTATATTGCTTAATCGCATTTTGTTGTTTTTCATTTTCCTTTTTAAAATCATCCATTTCACCATCTACGTCAAGATATATTTGTAAATATGTTTCAAATATTGGTTTCGTTACTTTTTCGGCAACCGCATTACGAAGTTTTGGAACAGTGGTCTTTTTTCCAATTTGTTTATATGCGTCACGAATAACCGCAAAGAAACAATCACCATTGCCTTCATTTTCATGAATATAATAATTACTATTTTTCATGAATTTCTGCATCCAATTATTATTATTTGATTCTTTGAATCTTTTTTTATTTTCTTTGGCATCGGTTTTAGATTCTTCATTCAGCATATTAGGAAGACTTTTATTTACATCTACTTCAAATAAATCATCCGGTTTTTCTTTTGGTTTCATATTTCCATGTGTTTTGACTTCAAATAAATCGTCAGCCTCATCTAAATTTTCTATATCAAACTCTTTTTCAGGTATTTCTTCGCCAATTTGAACAGGTATATCGCTGTCGTCGTCACTATCGTTATCATATTCAACGTCACTATCGTCAGTTTCATCATCATCATTTTTAACAGTTTCATTTGCGATTAAAGGTTCTTTTAATTTTGAAAATGATTCTAAATATGCCTTATTTACAAAATCATATAATAATGGTTTCACACGTGCTGGATCTATTTCATTTTCATCGTCATAAATAGAGGGTAATTCATCTAAATAATTCTCGAAAACCCCAATTCTATCTTTGACTTCATCATCAATAACTAAATATATCGGGAAGTATATGACGTTTTTATGTTCAAAATCATGTTTTTTATTACCAAAAACGAAATTTCTCTCTACATTATCAATATGAGGAAACGTCATTGTATATGTATTACATTCAATGTCATCATCATCATCATGTATTTCAGTAGTTTCATCATATAAAACATCACATAGTTTTGATTGTACCATATATATAGTTATATGGTATAATAGTATACCACATTATGCGTAATTTTTGATAGAATCTAGTATTTCATTTGGATAATTCATATCTTCTAAAATTAATAATGCGCCTTGAACTTTGGATATTCCTTTTTTCATTTTGTATGTATATGTTATCTTGTTTTGTTCATCAAAAGATACATCCATTTTGTAATTTTGTACTTTTTTGTTCTTTCCTAGTTTTTTACAAATCGTAGTATAATGAGTGGTTAAAATGAAATCAACATTATCGAATTCCGAAATATATTTTAAGAATGCGTAAGCTGATTTGGTTGCTTCTGCTGGATTTGTTCCTGAAAAAAGTTCATCAAAGATCGTAAAATGTCTTTTATCTTTATTGACATCAATGGTATCGATGATTTCTTTACAACGACGCGATTCTGCTTGAAATAGACTATCGCGACCGGAAGTGTCTGGTATATTTAAATATGAATGAATATAATCATATGGGTTAAGATCACATGATTCATAAAAACCGACACCATATTGTTGAGTAAAAATGATATTAAGAGCAGATGTTTTGAGTTGAGTTGTTTTACCTGACGCATTAGGGCCAGTGATTATCATTTTATTGACAAAACAATCATTTTTCACATGTGTATTATTAATATATGGTGGATAATATTGATTTTTTATTTTGGTTTTATTTTTTGTAAACGTAGCAAAGTTAATTTCACCATTATCAATATATGATTTAATTGATTTCAAATTATCTATATAACCCATAAACCCAGCAGAATATTGGATACTTTTTTCAATATGTTTATCATTATGTAAAATATAAAACATCTTTAATAAGTACCCGACTTCTCCTAGTTTGAAAACACTGGGACTAAATGGACTAATACATTGTAAATTTTTTTGTAATTCTTTAAGTACATAGCAATGTGAATCAATTGTACCTGTAAACCGCGTGAAAGAGTAATGAGTATATGATTCACCGTTTATTTTTGTAAATGTATCCATTGTATTAATAACATTATTCACATAGTGTTTCATATTATATAAATGAGTATTAATGATGTTTATATTATTATAAAAACGCATACATAAGTTAACATTTTGATATATTTGCATACCATATAAAAACATACTTACCAGGAAATACATTAATGAATTAAAATCCATATTACGCAAATTGAATATTTTGCCAATGAAATGATGTTGCGATACTTGTTTTAAAGTTTCCATATATTTTGATATAGTGATGGGAATACCTTGTAATTTAATTATTATGAAAGGTAAAATGAGAAATAATAATGGTAATATCAAACTAAATACAGGTGACGATAAATTGACAAAGCTGAGAATTTGAAGAAAAAAAGAGGAATTGTTCATTTGTTTGAATAATTTCCAATCCATATAACAGTATTTTTCCAGAAAGAAACTATTTTCTTTTGTTTCTTCCCAAACATCTAAAAAGTGATTACAACATATATCGCACAAAGAATTGTCAAAATGATCCATATTTTCGATTATGGTCTGATTATTTTTTAGAAATTCGACATTGGTTGTATATTTTTTATTTTTCAATATATTGTGTTTCATAAATTGGTTATGAGGATTACATAAATAATCATACATAGTATTAGTAGAATTGTGATTGCCGCTGGTATCTAATGTAGTGTCGATTTCCAAATCTGCGACAACATTATTATTTAATGTATATATATCTTCATTTAAATAATCAATTGGTAGTTTAAATTCATCATATAATGGCACACTAATATGCGGTTCTTCTTCAAAAAGATCGTAAATATTATTTAAATAAGCATCAAACATAATATATTATTATATAAAATATAATGTATGTAATTACGCATTATATTTTACATTATTGATTTTATATCAAATTTAAATTAACTCTTGTACATTCGATGGTAATTCTTTTATATTGATATTATAATGGTTTTCAATCTTTTTCATCATCATAACGTCCCGTTTAGTGACAAAATTAATTGCTAAACCCTTTCTACCATATCTGCCTGATCTACCAATCGCATGTAAATATGTATGTACATCACGTGTTATATCGAAATTAATAACAGTACTCACTTGTTGAATGTCAATTCCTCTGGCAGTAATATTTGATGAAATAAGTACACGAAATTCACCATTTCGAAATTTTTTCATAGCGCTAGCACGTTCACTTTTCTCCATATTGCTATGAATATATATAACTGGAAAACCATCTTTAACCATTGCTTCATATAATTGATCAACTCTTTCAATGGTATTTACATAAATAATTGATTGATTTACTTGTAATACAGAAAATAAATCTTTCAGTGTATCAAATTTGTCTTTATCATTTTGTATAGCAATATAATATTGTTGAATACATTCTAATGACAACTTTTCGGCTTCTAAAATAATTTTTACAGGATCATTCATGAATTTATCGGTTAATTCTAATACTTCTTCTGGCATAGTAGCACTGAATAATATTATTTGTGTAGATTTGGATAAAGTCGTTACAATGTTTTGTATGTTTTCTTTAAATCCGCGTGATAACATTACGTCTGCCTCATCTAATATAAATAGTTCAATGTCGTCAACATGGAGTATTTTCCTTTGTATCATATCACATGTTCTACCACTAGTACCAATTACTATTTGTGGTGTATTTTTTTTAAAATATTCTATATCTTCTTGAATAGAAGTACCTCCCAATAATGTTTTTATTTTTAATTCGTCTATGGTATTTCCTATATTTGTAAATACTTCACATACTTGTTTTACAAGTTCGTGTGTAGGTACTAATAATAATACTTGTGTTGTTTTTTTGGAAAAATCAATTCTCTGTAACGATCCAATTGTAAATGATCCGGTTTTACCAGTTCCGGATTGTGCTTGTGCTATAACATCATATCTATTTATGATGGGTAATATCGATTGACATTGAATTGGTGTTGGTTTTTCGAATCCATATGCAAATATACCTCTTATAAGAGAATTATTTAAATTTAAATCCTCCCAATTTTCTACTCGCGTTTGGTTTTCCATCTATACTATGTATTTTATTTCTTTTATATACATTTAAATAACTACAATAAAAGATAATGAAAAAATATAAAAAGAATTATATAGTAATATCAATGTACTATACATTAAGTGATTATGAAAATATATGTATTGATTCTTTTGAATTAAATCAAAGTGTATTGGATAGTATTATTTCATTGGAAACTGTATTGAATTTGAATTCTGAAAAGAAAGAACAACATTTTTTCGAAAAAAAACCTAAGCATTGGAATAATGTGAAAACGTTTCAAAAAACAACATTTATACAAAATGTAAGCGAAGAAGATAAAATATATAATGAAGTAAGAAATAGTTTGAATAAATTATCGATTAATAATTATGATTCACAATCGAATAATATATTGATTAATGTAGAAAAATGTGTAGATAAAGAGAAAATTGTTAATACTATTTATAATGTCGCATGTAGTAATAAGGTTTTTTCTGAATTATATGCTAAATTATTTAAAGAGTTGTGTACAAAATATGAATGCTTTAGTGTACATATACCAATAATGTTGACAAATTATAAAACTAAGGTGACAAATATAGTTTACAAAGATCCAAATGTAGATTATGATGAATATTGTTCTTATACTAAAAATAATGATAATTTGAGATCATCATTGATGTTTTTTGTTAATTTGTTTAAACATGGATCTCTTAAAAGAGATGATTTAGTTGAATTAATTATGTTTTTGTTGGATGTTATAGATACAAATAAAGTATTGGAAAATCGAAGAAATGAAATGGAAGAATTTGTGGAACAATTATTTGTATTATGTAAGAATGTAAATATATGTCTATGTGAGAATTTTAAAGAAATCAAATCTCGAGTAGAAAATGTATCGAATTTGAAAAATTCTGGAAATATAGTGAGTATGTCGTCTCGAGTGAATTTCCGTTGTATGGATATTTTAGATACACTTAAGTAAGGTATTTATGATTATAAAATATATTATTATAATATATTCTATACAATAAATGGCAACAACTATTCTAAATTCACCTTATTTATTGCAAACAAATTATACAAATAATCAGGCACCGGCTTATACTAACAATCCATATGGACATCATACATCCACTGCAATACAAAATGTAAGTGGTGGCACTCCCTCATTACCTTTACCTGATATTATGAAGCCGTATATAGGTGATTCTTTCCATGATTTTTGTAAAGATCGTGGGATAAACCCAGTGACATTTCAAACTATAGTATTACCATTATTAACAATTTTAGCGAATGGACCAATTCCATACACAGAGCAGAAATTTGATAATCTACTTAATAAATTGTTCGAAAATACTGTTCGATCAAGTAGACTCGAACCAGATATGAACGCATATATAGAACAATCATTTTTGTTACAAAGACAAGAGATGGTAGTCAATATAGAAGAAATACGTGATTATTATGTTCCAGGGACACAATTTAGCTATGACACAACTGATATTCAAAATAAAAAAGATTTTTTGAACAAAGTTCATCAATCAAATGGTAGTATAAAAATAATTGTACCGCCTGGCTATACTTCTTTTGACGAATATTTTGATAAAAATACACCTGCTAGACAAAAGGTTGCCTGGTTTATAAAAGAATATTTTTTTTATAGCAAATTTCTAACTGCACCTACATCTGTTACAACTGCACCAGTGTATTTTTTATTTGATGCGAATGGATCAATAATACAAAGTATATATAGTTATAAAGGTTCTGGTGGTATACGATGTAATGCTATGGCATGTAGTGCTGATTCGGCAAATACATCTGGTTTTTCATTAGACCCGGACTATCCAACACATTTCATAAATGAAGAACGAGTACAATATAAGTCAAATGTTTTGTCAAAGAATAAATATAATATGTATTTACAAATTAATGATAACTGTTTTTTTGGACCAAATGGTGCTCTATGTTTTAGCTATGGAGTAGAAAATAATATTAAAAGCAAAAATACTCAATATTTTTTCGGTTATGGTGACCCACTAAAAGGTACATCTGGTGCTTCTGTAAATTATTTACAATCTATGTTTTCTCATTTATTGAATTATAGGTCTCCGAATCCAAATCAAGATTTTGACGCAATGATAACACATTTAAATACCAGCAGTACAAAATCGTACAGTCAAAATACAAATCATATTCCTATGGGAGATGGTAGATTAATGAATTTATTTAACAGAAGTGAAAACATAGACAGCATTATAGATGATATTATGAAACTACAAACGGATTATAAAAGAACGGGTGATTACGAACAGGCATATGCATTATTGAGATTTATATTACAAGGATATCTAGGGGTTTTTGTTACAGGCGATTTAATGTCCGCATTGTTTGCACGTCTCCTTGGGTTGAATGCTATATATCAAGTGGCTACAGGTGATCAATATATAAACTTATATGCGAGTTCGTATCATAGTCTAAATCCGGATCAAATAGTTGAGAAACAACGAGAACTCGAGGCGTTACAAGCAAAAATCAAAAAAGAAGAAAGTGTATATAATTTATTTACTAATTATCATTATTATAAAATAC
>MDSV01100846.1_pt1 | contig 16782 bp, 12 predicted proteins | sample 810851 | NCBI WGS metagenome assembly MDSV01 (sample SAMN05326640, study PRJNA326480) | marine metagenome | isolation source: seawater | place: Atlantic Ocean: North East | collected 2012 | reverse complement strand
TTTCCGAGGGAGGGATGCCACCGTTAGGTGTCCAACTGATAGACCGTGAGACTGTAGATCTTCTTGGTTCTTGGATAACCGAACTACAAAACTGAGCACACGGTTAGACGTCGGTTGAAAAGGGGGCGGCGCTAGCGGGCGGTGCATTTAGGGTTTACGGGACGGCGGTGGGCCCGCAATTGGTCTGGCGAGGATCAGTACCGAAACGGGTATACCTTCATTCCGACAAGTCGGAACCCGGCCTGACCGTATACGTTGTCGCCCATCTCTATGTGGAGTGTCCCTTCGATCCATACTGGGCTCATTCCAGGGAGGCTGGCTCTCGTAGACCCGTACATTTGTACCCACACCACTTGGTGCGGCGGCGGTGGAGGTGTGTGTACACAAGCTCCTTCGTAGGGGACAAGGAGGAACTCGGTCACGTTCGACGCCCAGTCCTCAAAAGGGACGGGGAAGCCTACCATTTTGACTAGCTTCCCGTTCAAGGCCTCTAGGTCCTCCGTTCTCTCACCCGTTCGGTAGTTTAGGCCTCTCAGTATGCGCCAATCGATCAGGGTCGGGTCGTCACTTAGCTTTTGAGTGGCCTCCTCCGTCCCCGCGGTGGTTGTGGTTCGTGGCGCGCTCCACGATGCGGTGAGTAGAACCACGAGTGCGATCAAGAACAGTCTTACGCTATACAGTGTACCGTGACGAATCGGGTCGAGCGGCAGCATCTTTGCGCTGTGTTCTCACGGTTAAGTTACGGAGGAGTCGGCTAAATATGGCCGGGCTGTGACTCCCTAACCAGCGTCGTCAGCAAGGACATCTAGGTTAGTGATGTCACGAGATGAGGCGTTCTCTCCCTCGCCGAGATTCTCTTGGGGAAAATCAGAAAAAGTCTCAATTTCTTTTAAACGCTTCTCAATCTCGGAAGAAATTGCTTTGCTGTCTCTGTGCAGTCGAGCCTGTAGCTGGAGTTGATCACGCTGGCCTTGATCAAGTTTAGCCCCGGGTGAACTACGCATTGTCACCAAGTCCTGTGGTTCGATCTGTCCTCGGGAGATCTTATTTATCACATCGAGGCGTAACCCCAGTTCGTCACGTCCCGCTGGATGCACTGAGCCCTCTCCGGTCATGAGCCAATGCCCGTCTACGCCAAGGACCTCAATCAGTTGAGCGATTATCGAGACTCTGGGAGACACATCGCGTTTCCAGTTAGCGAGTTGGCTCGAGGTCACGCCAATAAGTCTCGCAATCTCTTTTTGCTCCCTCCCATCGTCGGCAAGGACCATTGCGAGGCGTCGATGAAACGTTGAAGTCATTCCCTTTCCTCCAACAGCTGCTTGCAGTAATATGCTATCAGGTTGCCTTATGCGATAATTACATACTTAAAACGGCTATCGGTTCTGAGCAACGTATGAACTGCACAAATAGAGTTCTGAGCTATTTCTCCGAGCGAGAGGCCGCTCCGGCTGTGTGCACGTTGAAGGACGGCTGCGCCTCGTTTGGTGATATCGGGACACTCTCGGCTGCTGCGCAAGCGCTGGCTTCTGATGAAGGACTTAGTGCGGGTGACACGGTTCTAGTCCTGTCATCACCTGATCCCCTTTTGTACGCGACTATACTCGGATTCCTTGGACGCGGAATCGTAGTTGTTTTTGTTGAACCATGGCTTCCGGTCAGAGATATCGAGCATGTTCTCCAGCGTGTGCAACCTAAAGCGTTCATAGGTTCACGTTTGGCACAGTTGTGGGCTACCCGAATCGCTGCAGCGCGGAGTATTCCGCGCTGGATCCATATCGGTTCTCTAAGGCATCACATTGGCCGCCGTGACTTCGATTGCGTCGACCTGGATCCATCATCTCCCGCAACGATAACCTTTTCTTCTGGCACTACTGGCGCACCAAAAGGAATCGTGCGGAGTCACGCCTGTATGTCGGCAGTACACGATGCTCTAACCGATCCCGATCGCTTCGGTCATTTCGAAGAACCGGCGTTGTGTGTGTTCCCAAATATGGCACTCCTTCACCTCGGAACTGGCCGAGGATCACTGATAGTGCCGAAAAGTTGGAGCACTCGAGTCCTCAGACGTCTCAGTCAAAGGGCGGCTGCGCTAAAGACGGCGAGTATCGCTGCCGGACCGGCCTTCCTGATGCAACTGTTGCGCTTCACGGACGGACATAGCGGTTTCGATGATCTTAGGGCAATTATAATTGGCGGAGCACAGACGGATTGTTGGGCCCTCGAACATGGCTTCGATCGGTGGCCTGAAGCGCGCTGGACCCATGTGTACGGTGGTTCTGAGGTCGAGCCCGTCGCGTGTGTCGACGCTAGAGAAGCGGTCGCAAAAAGCAGGGGACGAGACCGCTTTCAGACGCTTTTCGTCGGAGCCCCAGTTCCTATGGTTACAACACGAGTTGAGCCGGATGGGCTTCTCGTGTCCGGTGCGAATGTTGCGAAGCAACTCGATGCACCTCAGAAAGCGGAATCGTTTAGCGAGAGACAAAGGCATTGGCACAACATGGGGGACCGGATTCTCGCCGACGAAGAAGGATGGTGGTATGCCGGGAGAGTCGCTCAACCCGAGGCTGAGTTCCATCTGGAGCAACGGATTTACTCGCACCTCGGAACGAGCGCCTGTTTCGTCAGCACTTTGTCCAACGGTCGTCTAGCGCTATTTGGTGATCAGGTCACTCGACGTGTCGCCGACGCCGAAGGGTTCACCTCCCTCTTTCCCGAGATAGAGGAGTTGGAGGACGTATCGATCGTTAGGGATCGACGTCATCGCGCGAGGATAGACCGAACTCGCACTCTGCTTAAGAGCCGGATTCAGAGGACGTGACCTTAATGACAGAAGAGACCACAACTTCGCTAAGGGTGCCCGCTGAGTCTGCTGCATGGTTCACGTTTGCGCGTGAGCGTTTCCAGATCCCGGCTGTTTTGATCTTTGGGGCTGCACAGTCTGCATCAGCTCAGTTCGTCGTTTCCTCTGCGTTGGATTGGGTGGCTCTGGTGGTCTCCATCTCAGGAATCTCTGTACTACTAGTCGTCATGCGTATGATGGATGAACTCAAGGACCTCGATAAAGATCGGATTGCCCACCCAGATCGCCCTTTGCCGAGAGGTCTAATTTCACCGGAAGAAGTGCGGTACGGACTCCGGATCTCGATCGGAGTCCTTCTATGTGCATCCATCCTTATCGGACTTCTTGGAAACCCGATAGCGGGTACTCTTCTCGGCTTGAGCGTAGGGTACTCGTTGCTAATGTATCGGGAGTTTTTTATACCAGAGTTCCTGGACGCACGGCCATTTTCCTACGCGGCTACGCATCAGGTCATAATCATTCCGATTTATGCGTTTGCGACTGCTACCGCAGTGCCTGAAGCCGTCTTCACTAGGCCGGTACTTTGGTTCGCTATGACCGGTCTTGGAGCCTCGTTTGCTCTAGAGGTGTGCCGTAAGCTTGACCCCGAGGCCCATCCGGCACTCAGGACTTATTTGACTGTCTCAGGTCCGGGTCGGACCGCTATAGCAGTTGCGGCTTCGGTGCTACTAGCAGTATACGGCGCATACAAAATAGGTGTCTTCGCCATTATGGGACCCGTCGCGCTGGTTCTGCTGGCTAGCCTAGTCTTGACGATGGCCCGCCCCGCCAGATTCAAGTGGACAGCTGGCTTTGCCGGATTGTTTGTGCTCGCTCAGGTCTTCGCGCCCACGATAGATCATTTAGTAGAAGTATTATCATGACGCTCCAATTTCTTAGTCCCGAATCCCCAGTCGAGTCCCTAGCCGCTCTGGGTGGTGGTAAAGCCAATCAGCTAGCGGCCCTAAGCAGAATTGGCTGTTCTGTGCCACGCTGGTTCTGTATCCCGGTTGAGGGCTTCGACGCAGCTTTGTTTCAGGCTCGGGAAGAATCAGGTGAAGTTTCTGCAGGCTTAGTCTCATTGCCCGTTCCGAACAATATTGTCGAGTTGATACCTGAAGCGCTCGTCAAGTGGAATCTCACGGACGAGTTCGTAGCAGTCAGGTCAAGTGGACTCGATGAAGACGGCACCGAGCACTCATTCGCGGGGCAGTTCGAGTCATACCTATACCGACGCGGCGTTGAAGCAATTGTAGACGCCATTGGGCGCTGCTGGGCGTCAGCCTTTTCAGAGCGAAACTTCGCTTATCGTGCGGCGATCGGAAAATCAGACGCTGTTCCTCGTATGGGTGTGATTATACAACGGATGATCGATTCAGAGTCAGCCGGTGTGGCATTCTCAAGGAATCCACTTGATCCCGGGGATCGTGAATCACTCATTGTGGAAAGTGTGTGGGGTCAGGGCGAAGCAATCGTGAGCGGTAAGTTGGATAGTGACCATTTCATCGTTAATCGCAGCACACGCGAATACGAAGTTTCAGTGGCAAACAAGATGGCCGCGATAGTCCAACACTCAGAGGGTGGCACACATCAGGTCAAGATTGAGGATGACCGAGCACAAAAGGCGTCTCTCACTCCCGACGAAGTTCATGAGATAGCGGACTTGGTTCTCCGCCTAGAAAACGAACTTGGAGTACCTCAGGACCTCGAGTGGGCGACATCCGCTGGACGACTGTTTGCGCTTCAAACACGACCGATCACGACATTGCCACCGGATGCCGTATTTGATGAGGGTATCGCAGGAACTGCAGTCACCATCTGGGACAACTCAAACATCGTTGAGAGCTACTCGGGCGTCACGACCCCCCTGACGTTCTCTCATGTGAATCACGCATACCGAGAGGTCTACTTCCAGACGTGTCGTCTGCTGGGTGTACCGCAGAGCGTGATTGAAGAGCACGACAGCACGTTCCTCAACATGCTCGGACTCATCCGAGGGCGTATTTACTACAACCTACTGAATTGGTACAGACTCCTTTCGCTCTTTCCCCTCCTCGGAAAGAGTGGGTCATTCATGGAAACCATGATGGGGGTGAAGCAATCACTTGAAGTCGACCTCCAGCCGCTCTTCGACTCCCTAGTAGACGAAGCGCCCGATTACGGGCTTTTGAAAAGAGTGGGATTGGTGGTGCGGCTCGCAGTGCACATGCTGGGTGGAGCACGAGCGAACGAACTCTTCCTCTCAAGGGTGGACCGAGTGTGTCGTCCTATGGAAGAGGCTAACCTCGCCAACCTCAGTCTTCCCCAGCAGGTGGACCTCTACCACCAGTTACTCGACGGGGCGCTCAAGCATTGGAAAGCACCGATCGTCAATGACACTCGTTGCATGATTGCCTTCGGCACACTCAAAACTCTGACCGAAAAATGGATTGCTAGGGATGGGGTAGATGAGGCAGCATCATTGCAGAATGACCTTCTGTGCGGCAGTGGAGATCTCAAGAGCACTGAGCCGATGCGTCTTCTGTTGGAGATCGCCGCAGAAATTGACGATGATCCCGAAGTTCGCAGGCGTTTGCTTGAAGAGGCTCCGGAGGAGTTCTGGAGATCGTTACAGGGAGGGTTCGCCCCACATCTCAAGGAGCGATTCGAGTCCTACATCGCTGATTATGGCTACCGCTGTGTTGATGAACTGAAGCTTGAGACGCTCGACTACCACGATCGTCCTCACATGGTGGTGGCTAGCGTACAGGGCTATGTACGCCATGGAGTTCCGCCATCTGAGGAGATCGAAGCTCGGAAACGGGAGATACGTGAGAATGCTGAGGCAATTGTCCGAGAGCGCCTGAACAGTATTCGTAGTGCTTACTATTTTTCTATACTGCGGTGGACACGTCGGGCAGTTGGCGATCGGGAACGACTCCGATTCGAGCGTACCCGTACGTTTGGCGTTGTGCGTCAGATATTTCGCGGCGTCGGGAGTAATCTGGCGGCGCTCGGGGCTCTGGAACGGGAAGATGATGTCTTCTACCTCACTATTGAGGAGATCATTGCTTTTACTGATGGACGAGCTACAACCCTTGAGCTGTCAAAACTGTCTGAAATTCGTCGAAGTGAGTACGAGGAGTATCGCAGTTCCGCGGCGCCGCCAAACCGATTCCTGACAAGGGGAGCGGTCGGTGCGACCCTCAGGCATCCGGGCCTGCTACAAAGCCTTGACCTACTAAAAGACCGTGGATCTAACGACCCGAATGTTTTGCAAGGGACATCGTGTTGCCCAGGAGTTGTAGAAGCACGTGTGCGGGTCGCGCATAGCTTTGAGGACACGGAAGGGTTAGACGGGGAGATCCTTGTCACCGAGCGCACTGACCCGGGGTGGGTTCCGGCTTTCCCAGCATGCTCAGGTCTAATTATCGAGCGAGGAAGCTTATTGTCCCATTCGGCAGTAGTCGCTCGTGAGCTTGGTATACCTACCGTGGTCGGTGTAGAGGGTAACCCACTCAAGAAGCTTGAGAATGGCCAAATGGTCCGCCTTGATGCGGGCAAAGGCGAGGTGAGGATTATTTGAACCTGTCTTTGTTTAGCTGCTATTCCACGCAGCAAGATCCGGCACCTGAGGAGTTTGTTGAGCGATTTAAGTCAGCCGGCATCGAACTCCAGGCTAATTGGCCAGAAGGCTCCTTCCGGTCAACCAGCTACCTATCTTTGGTGCTTAGCATCGGACTCAGCCGACCGGCAGGATTGTTCGTTGTTAAAGGACCTGATGGTGTTCTGGCAAGGGCAGGTGTCTTCCAGGGGTCGGTGAGGAAACGCTCCGGGGTGATAGGCCTTTACGACGCAGCACCGCAACAGGGTGCTGGTTACGCAGCAGAGTTAATTATCGAAGCTGCCATGGAATGGGCGACAGCTCATGACCTCGAAGAGCTCTTCGCTCCGGTCGATGTAAACACTTGGTTTGAATACCGAGCGATGCTCTCCCCCAAGGAAGGAGTGTTTGAGCCGGATCCATTCAGCTGGGAGCCTTTGGCTTCCCAAGAACATCAACGGCATTTCAACGATCACGGTTTCGTTTTAGAAGCCTCGTTCGAGACTGTCGGATTGGAGATTAACGATACCGGCGACTTCACTTTTAGTGACCTACTCAAACGCACGCGATCAGGTTACGAGACCGCCATTGCAGAGGGCCTTCGGATTGAGCGACTTACATCAGAGAGAGTGAAGGCCGTGTTACCCGAATTGCATGCGCTTTGCCTGAAGGCGTTTGCGGACAATCTCCTGTTCGAGCCCATTCCACTCCAAGCGTTCAGGGCTCTTTATGAAAACGCGCTAACTGCCGTGCCCGAGCATTTCACATTCCTTGCGCGAGACCAAGCAGACCGGCTTGTCGGTTTCCTGTTCACATTCCCGGATAGAGGTTGGCTCGTCATGAAAACTATAGCGGTCGCGCCCGATCTCAGGGGTAGAAGGCTCGGGACGGCCCTAACATATGCAGCGTACCGTGAGGCCGGAGAAGCGGGCTTTCGTCGTTTTATCACCGCACTTGTGCGTGAGGATAACGTCAGTCGTTTAATGTTGGACCCAAGAAATATGCCAGGCGTCGAGACATGGACCCGGCGTTACGAGCTGCTGCGAAGGCGCGTGCCATCTCAAGCATCACAGTCATGAGAAGCTCTCTCAAAACCCCAACCCCCGTAGATCATGCCTGTCCCGTATAACCTCGCTGCAGAGATTGCGCGCCGCCTAAGTAAGGGCGCGGATGTCGCTGACCTCAATGAGGCACTTGCACCGACCTTCCATGATGAGCGGCCGGTCCCACCGCCTGTACCTGCTCGAGGGGAGGCCAGCGATGACGCTGTGCAGAAGAGGGTGCAGTTCCTCGAGGAGTTAGCCGGACCGCTGCCACACCTATCAGGCAAAGCTCCACAGCCAAGCGCAGAGGACCTAGCAGGTAACATTGAGAACATGATTGGAATGACTTGCATACCTACAGGCATTGTAGGTCCACTGCGTATCAATGGCTTGCATGCCCAGGGAGATTTCTATGTACCGCTAGCGACATCGGAGGGAGCGCTGGTCGCCAGTTACTCCCGTGGAGCAAAGGTCGTGACGCTAGCGGGCGGCGCATCATGCCTTACCACAGTGGAGCAGGTGCAGCGAGCACCTGGATTTGCATTCGACACGATGGCGGAAGCAATTCAGTTCGCAGCTTGGGCAGTGGGCGAGTTTGATCACATACGGGATGTCGCCGAGAGGCGTACTCGTCACGGCCGCCTCGTAAACATGCGAGTGCAGCCTCAGGCGAATTTTGTCTACCTGATTCTTGACTTCTACCCCGGCGATGCTGCTGGACAGAACATGGTGACCTTTGCTGCAGCAGCTGTGTGTGAGGATCTGCTCCAGCGCACACCTGTGACGCCAAGGCACTGGGTCGTCGAGTCGAACATGTCGGGGGACAAGAAAGGTACCTCGCTAAGCTTTCTTGATACCCGAGGCCGAAACACCACAGCCGAAGTGAAGCTGTCTCGATCGCTGGTGGAAGAACACCTCAGGACTACACCGGAAAGGATTAGTGAAGTCTGGCGCATGAGTTTAGTGGGGGGTATCCAGACAGGTTCGATTGGTGTTAGCGGTCATGTGGCAAACGCGGTCGCAGCTCTATTTCTGGCATGTGGGCAGGACGTCGCTTGTGTCAGCGAGGCGAGTACGGCGTTGCACCGTATGGAGATGACTGAACAGGGTGACCTCTATGTATGTGTGACTCTTCCCAACCTTATTCTCGGTACGGTAGGAGGTGGTACTCGGCTGCCAACAGCGACTGAGTCACTCCGGATTTTAGGCTGCTTGGGAGATGGCCGAGCGGCAAAGTTTGCTGAAATCGCGGCAGGACTCGCTTTGGCCGGAGAAATTTCTATCATCGCCGCGATGTGCACGGGAGAGTTTGCTCAGGCGCATCAGGCTCTAGGACGTCCCTGGCAGAAAGTGGAATGAGCAGAGAGCCAAGATGAAGAAAGAGATTCTAGTAGAGACTGATCGGCCCATTGAGGAGCGGGCGACCTTTGATGCCATCCGCTACGGGAGTGTTTGGGAAGATGCAGACATCTTGTGTGAATCCTTGGCTCCGGTTGCGAAAGGGGGACGGCTACTCAGCATCGCCTCTTCTGGGGACAACGCATTAGCCTTGTTAACGTTGGATCCAGCCGAAGTTGTTGCCGTCGACCTGAGCCCAGCCCAGCTAGCCTGCGTAATGATCCGAGTGGCGGCGTTCACGAAGCTCGATGATGAAGCGCTCTTGGCCTTCCTCGGCGTGACTCCTTCCGCCACGAGAGAGGAGACTTATCGACGCCTTAGACCCCTAATGCCCGATGATGCGTGCGTGTTTTGGGACGCAAATCTTGAGCTTGTGCGTGGTGGAGTAATTCATGCTGGCAAGTTCGAAGCATACTTCTCCACATTCCGCCGACGATTACTGCCACTGATACACCCGGAGCACCGTGTAGAGGGCCTACTTCAGACGCGCTCTCTGGGTGAGAGAAAACGTTTCTATCGCGACGTCTGGGATACTTGGCGCTGGCGGCTTCTTATCAGAATCTTTTTCAGTCGATTCGTTATGGGTCGGCTCGGTCGTGATCCGGCGTTCTTCGAGCATGTCGATGGGCCTGTCGCTAGCAGAATTCTTTCTCGAACACGATATGCATGCAGTGAGTTACCCACGCACGCCAATCCATATCTCGCATATATCATGACAGGGAACTATAGGGTGGATGCACTTCCACGCTACTTGCGCCCTGAGTTCCGGGGGATCATCCGTGAGAGGCTCTCCCGTATCCGAGTGGTGCTCGGTTCCGCGGAGGACGCTGAGGGACCATTCGACGGGTTCAACCTTTCAGATATCTTCGAATATATGAGCCCGGTCGAACATGAGCGGGTCTACAGGGCTCTTCTGGGTATTGCGGCACCCGGTGCGCGCATGGCCTACTGGAACCTTTTTGCGCCCCGTTCCGCTCCGGGGCCATTGCGTGACCGAGTTGAGCCACTGCCAGACCTGTCCGAGAGGTTACATGCTCAGGATCTCTCGTGGTTCTACCAGTCATTCAACATCGACGAGGTGCTTGATGTGGAGTGAATTAACTCGAGCTGCTCTAGTCGGAGCGGGCTTTCTCCTGATCTTCGGTCTTGCAGAATTGTGGCAAAGGTCAGGGAAGCCATCAGCGGAAATGAGCCGGAAGTCGGTGCATTTTGCGGGAGGGCTTTTAGTTCTGTGTTTCCCCTGGATCTTCGCTAATCGGTGGACTGTGATCGGTCTAGTTTCGGTATTTGGACTCTTGATTTGGGGTACTGGGAGAGTCGGCCTTCTCAAGAGTGTCCACGGGGTAGCCAGGAAGACAGAGGGCGGACTTTTTTATCCTCTTGCAGTAGGTCTCCTATTTGTGTTGGCCTATGGCAACCCGGTGTTCTATGTGGTGGCTGCTCTGACACTGATCGTATCGGACGCGGCTGCCGCTGTCCTAGGTGTTGCTTATGGCAGGACGACGTATTCGGTCGAAGAGGGTCAGCGTTCTCTGGAAGGATCGATGTCGTTCCTCGTAATAACGTTCCTGGTCGTGCACCTACCCCTCCTGCTTATGACCGAGCTTGATCGGGTGGTATGCACAATGTTGGCCTTACTTATTTCTCTGATTGTGACTCTTCTGGAAGGGGTGAGCCTGCGCGGCTCCGACAACGTAATCGTGCCGATGGCGACGTTCTATTTTCTGGTTCGGTTCACAACAGAGAATCTTGATGTCATCAACACACACCTGTTCACGTTGCTCGCCATCTTGGTGCTAGTGACCCTGTTCGGGTTTGCCTCAAGCCTTCTCCGCACCAGCGGAGTTATGACAGCAACGCTCTTTTTTTACGCCGTGTACCTGTTTGGCGGGGCAGGGTGGCTTGCTGCACCTGCGATTGCCCTAATCACCCTGGTAGTGGTGCGATATCTCCTCAGGGAAAGAGTGAATCGTCACGACGCCCAACACCAAGTGCTCGCAACCTTATACGCTGTTATCGTGATGATGGTTGCCCTTGTGGTTCACGATGTAATACCGCGAGTCATGTCGGGTCCCGAATGGCTTTTGAGCGGTGATGCGTTGCGTGCTCCGTTCGTGGGTCTTGTAGTTGGACAACTGACGATGATGTTGGTCACACAATTGAGGCCATTTCAGTCTGGAAGCAGAGAGCCGACATCGGTCCCAGTTACGCTCGGACTATTTGTCTTAGCCATGGTTCTGGTAGGACCCGTGGGACTCAGGGCCACAGGAGGTATAGGGCCTCAATCTCTATTCACTTCAGCTTGTATAGCGGGTTTCGCAACGCTCTTCTACTGGCTCATGAGGAAGTTACAGGGGTGGCCTGCGCGAACTCCTTGGAACATGAGGCTTCAGCCGGCGTGCCTCGCTTTGGCGATCTTGGTCGTTTTACCCGTGCACTTCCTGATCTTGGGGGGAGGATGATTCTTCATTACCAGGATGCGTCATCGTGAGTCTGCACATCGAGAATTTTTTCCGGTTCCTGGTAAAACACCGATTAGCCGTAATCATACTGCATGCGGGCCTTTTCATAACAGGACTTCTTGGGGCTAGGGCAGTACGCGTCGACTATTCAGCCGAGCAGTTCTTGGTATTCGACGGAGATGCTCAAGAGGTCTTCGAGCAATACAAGGAACACTTCCCGCGTGAAGATCTTCAAGTGTCGGCATTTCTGGAGATCTCAGGTCCTTTTAATGCCAGTGATTACGAGACACTTCGTGAACTCGCGGATGCTTTCGGGAACGCGGGGCTTGAGTCAGTGCGATGGATCGGAGCAATAGACTTCACCGAAGAAGTCATCATTGATGGTGAACGCACTGTGGAGGTCGTTCGCCTTGAGAACCAGAGTGAGATTTCAGATTCCACGCTGCGAGCCATTGTGGAGCCGAGGAGCCAGCACCCACTTCTCGTGGGCACACTCTGGAATCAAGACCTTTCGGTCTTCGGAGTACACGGGTTTTTGGCACCGGACCAAAATAATGATGTCCGCCGCAGGCAGGTGACTGCCGCTCTCCAGGGGACAATCGCTGATTTGTCTGAAACGTCTGGTCGTATAGTGCTAAGCGGCTTACCCGTCTTACGTGCGACGATTCCGTTAGCACTTGAGACAGACATGACGAAGCTGCTTGGAATCGGCGTCATTATCTCTTTTATCATACTTTGGCTGTACTTCCGAAGACTCTCTATTGCAGCCCTATGCTTCGTTGGCGTAGCCCCGGCGATCGTCCTGACTCTCGGTCTCATGGGGTACGCTGGACAAAGCATTTCTGTGCTCACCAGCGTGGTTCCTATAGTGATCCTGGTGGTCGCCTTATCGGATGCTACTCACCTCGTCGTTAGTGCACGGGAATCGTGGCGAAATGGCCGGGCGGTCAATGAAGCCGTAGTGCACACGTTCACAAGCCTTTCGCGCTCCTGCTTCTTTACGTCCCTGACGACTGCCCTGGGATTTCTGGGCCTTATTGCTACTCGCAATCATCTCATCGGCGAGTTCGGAGTCATTTCGGCATTATCAGTAATCGTTGCTTACCTAGTGACATTAACACTCCTCCCGGCCTTGCTTGCGTGTAGCAAAGATCTTGGTCCCTACAAAGAGTGGGGTGAGCGTCTATGGCGGGGGATACTCAAGAGGATTGAATCACTGTTGCGGCTCCCCGAGATGTGGCCGATCGCAGCGTTCGGGTTCCTTTTGGCAGTCGGTCTCACTGTTGGGAGCCAACTTCGTGTAGAGGCCTACATTATCGATGATTTAAAAGAGAGCGATAACATTCTAGAAGAGTTGCGTTGGATCGAAGGCGAAGGCTTTGGGCTTTTTCAAATCAACGTTTACCTCGAACAGGAGGGTCACCAGGGACACTCGCCCGAGATGTTGAAATGGATCGAGGAGTTTCAAGTTTTCGTAGAACAGGATCCGGCAGTACTAGGATCGATCGGCCTGCCTCAGGTAATGAGTGAACTGGGAGAGGCCTATGGCACTCAGTCTGGGTGGGCCGATCCTGTTGAAGAGATCAATCGCACTCAAGTCAGAACTGAACAGGATATCGACGATTTGCTTTCGTTGGTTGAGCTTGAGGACGACCATGTGCTTCGGGACGTTTATCTTCCCGACGAAGGTGTGGGTCAGGTAATTGTTCTAGTTCAAGATCAAGGTTCCCCGGTGCTCTCACCTCTCACAGCTCGCGTCGAGGAACGACTGCAGAGTCATCCGCCACCAACTGGCCAGGCCACAGCTACCGGGACAGTAAAGTTGACGACGGTTCTCTGGGAGCAACTTCTTTCCAGTTTCCTCCCCGGTATCGTTTTTTCTATTGTACTGGTGTGGCTCGCACTGTCATGGATGTTTCGGTCAGTGTCGCTTGGATTGCTAGCCGTCGTCCCCAACCTAATTCCGCTGGTTCTTCTTCTGGGGCTGATGGGCCTCGGAGGATTCGATCTGAAACCTTCTAACGTCATTGTCTTTGCGATCGCTTTTGGAATCGTCGCCGACGATACCATCCACTTCCTTGGAGCCCTTGCTCGAAACCTAAGGTCCTCAGATCAAGTCCGCGCTGTCCTAGTCCAGACGATACGAGAGGTAGGCCCGGCTCTCGTACTCGTTACGGTAGTCGTTGTTGCTGGCTTCAGTTCTCTAATGTTCTCGCGCTTCCAGGCTCTATTCCTGATCGGGTTCCTCACCGCTTCCGCGGCCGTGCTTGCTCTCCTCGCCGACCTAATTGGATTCCCAGCAATACTCCGACTTGTTGCACGCCATCCAGTCGGACGATCGTTAATTGCTAGGGATCCAAAATAAGGTTCAAGTTTTGTGATGGTCCAATTGTTTTTGGGCCATCGTTTCTTGTGAGACGCCTATGGATGCTCCTGATCCTAAGTGTAGACCTTGCGTGAAATTTCACGCATAGGGCCCTCAGAGCTTTGGCGGATTTTAGACGCCGGGCTGCGTGAGACAGTCTGGGCAGTGGCCGAGTAACTGCACCATCGCCCCTCGGATGGATTCAGCCCAAGGACCGTCCATCGAAAGTGCAGCAGTTACCTCCTCCTTTAGGCATGCGATACGACCGCAATCCTCGCATAAGAAGTGAGGGTGTTGATGGTTGTCTTCTGGGTCGCCAGCTACGGCGTAGCGATCGATTCCACCCATGCGACTAACCACGGGCGCGAGGCCGGCCTGACGAAGCTTGACCAGATTGCGGTAGATAGTCGCCTGATCCCAGTCGCTATCACCTAGTTTGGCGAGCACTTGGGTGAAGGAAATTGGACTCTCGGCCTCTGCAAGAATGCCGAGTACCGCAATGCGCGGTGCAGTAGCGCGCAGGCCACTTTCGCGCAGGGTCCGTTTGGCCTCGTCCTTCGTCATTCGCATGGGTTTTCCCCTTGCTTTTGCTCAGCGGAACTGACGTCCGACAACGTTACGGATGCGCACTTGCATGTGCAAGTGACTTGTATATTCTTTTCAAGCGCAAGCAGCTTGCAGAAGCAAGCGCTTGCGTGATTATACCGCAAGCCTCCGCCTTCTTTTAGAAACCCGCAATGTGCAGAGCCGTAAATAAGGAAGTTCGATGATCAATCATCCAGAGACAGTTTCAGGTGAAGATCGGCTTCCCGTCACTGTGTTGTCCGGTTTTCTAGGAGCTGGAAAAACCACTCTTCTCAATGAGGTTCTGAACAATCGAGAAGGGCGCCGAGTCGCGGTCATCGTGAACGACATGAGCGAGGTCAATATCGATGCGGCATTGGTCGAGCGAGGGGGAGCTCAGCTCTCGCGGACCGAAGAAACGCTGGTCGAGATGACGAATGGTTGTATCTGCTGCACCCTGCGTGAGGACCTGCTCGCTGAGGTCTCCAGGTTAGCCCAAGAGGGGCGCTTCGACTATCTGCTTATCGAGTCCACAGGTATTTCGGAACCGATACCAGTGGCTCAGACCTTCACCTTCGAGGATGAGTCCGGTGTTAGCCTCGGCGATGTTTCGCGTTTAGACACGATGGTCACCGTCGTTGATGCCGCGTTTTTTCTGAAAGATTACGACGCGGCCGAGGCCCTGCAGGATCGTGGTGAATCGCTGGGAGATGAGGATGAGCGAACGGTCACCGACCTTCTGGTTGATCAGGTCGAGTTTGCGGACGTTATAGTTCTCAATAAGCTCGATCTTGTCTCAGACGAGCACGCTAGTGAAGTCGAAGCAATCCTGAGAGCACTCAATCCCGGTGCGATTATTCATCGCACAGCCCGTGGGCGGGTACCTTTAGAAAAGGTGCTCAATACTGGCTTATTTGACTACGACAAGGCGGAATCGTCGGCCGGTTGGATCCGTGAGCTCGAAGGGGAGCACACGCCGGAAACGGATGAGTATGGGATCTCAAGTTTCACTTATCGTACCTCAGAACCTTTCGATGCGGAGAAGCTTTGGCAGTTTCTGAACGACGGAGATAACTGGCGTGGCGTGCTTCGGTCAAAGGGCTTCTTTTGGGTCGCTGCTGATGATCAAGTAGCCTACGAGTGGGCGCAAGCTGGAGGCGTGAGCTCAGTGAATCCGATGGGGATGTGGTGGGCTGCCATGCCTCGGGAATACTGGGACTTCCCGGACGACGAGACCCCGGACCAGCTGCCCAGTTGGCACCCCCGGTTCGGCGATCGCCACCAAGCGCTGGTGTTCATCGGACAGCAGATGGACGAGTCGGTGTTGCGCGCTCGACTCGACGAATGCTTGCTCGACGAAACAATTGCCTCGGAGGATATTGGGCAGTGGGCGGGACGCCCGAACCCCTTTCCGGCACTGGAGATGCTAGAGGAGGCGGGCGTATGACCGCTCCAGCATCGGATCATGTGTACGACGTGGTAGTCTCGGATCATGTGTACGACGTGGTGGTTGTGGGTGCCGGTGCCGCAGGCGTCGGTGTCTCGGTCGCCCTTGGGCACGCGGGAATCGAGAACTTTGTTGTGCTAGAGCGTCATTCCGTAGGGGCCTCGTTCTCATCATGGCCGGCGGAGACTCGATTCATCACACCGTCATTCCCAACGAATTCAGTAGGTATGCTCGATCTGAATTCTGTGGTGATTGGAACTTCTCCCGCAGTGACCTTGGAGGTTGAACACCCTACAGGGCGAGAGTATGCCCCCTTCCTGAAGGCGATAGCTGACTATTTTGAGCTACCAGTGTGGGAAGGCGTCGACGTGATTCGGATCGCCAAGAATGGCGAGGAATTCGAGGTCGAAACGACCGAAGGGTTTGTGCGTGCCTGGCATGTTATTTGGGCAGCCGGCGACTTCCAGTACCCTCTCTTGAACGGCTTCGAGGGCAGTGAGCTGTGCCAGCACACAGCCTCGATAGATAGCTACGCTGACCTTGATGGAGACGACTTCATAGTGGTCGGCGGTTACGAGAGCGGAGTCGACGTCGCTAGTCACCTAGCCGATCGAGGGAAAAGAGTGCGGCTTTTTGATCGCGGAAGTCCCTGGGAGTCTGAGAGCTCCGATCCAAGCGTGGCGCTTTCGACGTACTCGCTCGAGCGGACACGTCGTCCAGGGTATGCCGAGCATGTGGAGCTCTTCCCAGACACCTCGGTCACGTCTGTTACTGCTGTTGATGCTTCATTTGAGGTCGCAACAGAGGACGGGCTGGTTTTTCGCACGCCGGTGCCGCCCCTCTTAGCCGGTGGATTTGAAGGAAGTCACCCCTTAGTGAAGGATCTCTTCGAGTCACGAGAGGACGGTTTCCCACTCCTGAGCGAGCACGATGAATCAACAGTTGTTCCAGGGATCTTTCTCTGCGGAGCGTCCGTTCGGCACGACAACCACGTTTTCTGCTTCATCTATAAGTACCGGCAGCGTTTCGCTGTAGTCGCTAAGGCTATCGCCACGTCCATGGGCCTCCCGGCGGAGGG
>MDSV01228795.1_pt1 | contig 16784 bp, 16 predicted proteins | sample 810851 | NCBI WGS metagenome assembly MDSV01 (sample SAMN05326640, study PRJNA326480) | marine metagenome | isolation source: seawater | place: Atlantic Ocean: North East | collected 2012 | reverse complement strand
TCTTTAAAAATAATTTAAAAAAAAAAATAAAAATTTAAAATTTTCTGAATCTTTCAATGGAGAAGGAGTTGTCATGACAAATAATACGGTTAAAGGAATTCTTATTAAAGGAATTAAATCAGAAAAACTAGACAATTATCTATTTATAAAAGAAAAATTAATTGAAGGAAGTTTTGATAATTTTACAAAAGATAGAATCATTTTAGGTAAAGAATTAGCTATTAGTTTAGATTTAAAAATTGGAGATCAAATAAACTTAATGTCATCTACTTTTGTTGGCACGCCCTTAGGGGCTTTACCTAAACAACAGACATTTATTATAGCAGGAGTTTTTAATAGTGGTTTTTATGAATTTGATCAAAACGTTGTTTTTTTGAATTTAGAAGACTCTTTGTCTTTTTTTGAAAAAACAAAAAAAGATATAAACTTAGATATTACTTTAAAAGATCCTTTAGATGCCGACTTTTTTAAAAAAGAGATAGAAGAAAATAATGAAAATTTTTACGTATACTCATGGACAGATTTAAATAGATCTTTTTTTGACGCCTTAAAGGTTGAAAGGAATGTTATGTTCATAATCCTTACTTTAATAATTATTGTTGCCGCGTTTAATATTATATCAGGTTTAAATATTTTGATTAAAAACAAAACTAAGGAAATTGCAATATTAAGAACTTTAGGTTTAAGCAAATTATCAATAACTAAATCTTTTTTTTTAACAGGTTTTACGATAGGTCTTTTTGCTACTATAACTGGAGTTATTCTCGGTGTTTCTTTTTCATTTTATATTGAAGAAATAAGAGTATTTATATCAACACTTTTTAATTTAGAAATATTTCCTGCAGAAATTTATTTTTTAGACGAAATGCCAAGTGAAATCAGTTTCTTTTCGATTGCTACAATATTTTTATTTTCATTAGCTATTTCAGCTTTGGCATCTTTAATACCAGCAATGGTTATATCTAAAATGGAAATAACAAAAGCTTTAAAATATGAATAATTTGATTGAAATAAAAAAAATAAAAAAAACATTTAATCATAAAAATGGTTTAATTGAAGTTTTTAAAAACGTTAGCTTAAATATTAGAGCTGGTGAGCTAGTAGCTTTAATTGGACCTTCAGGCTCAGGAAAATCTTCATTTTTACAAATCGTATCTCTTCTTGACAACCCAACTACAGGAAAAATAATTTTATTTGGAAAAAACTCAAAAAATTTGAACGATAATCAAAAAAATCAAATTAGAAGAAAAAAAATTTCAATAATTTTTCAAAACAACAATTTGCTATCTGACTTTAACACATTAGAAAACGTAACAATGCCACTTATTATTAGAGGAGAGAATCAGAAATCAGCTGAAAAAAAAGCAAAAGAAATCTTAGAAATAGTAAAATTGACTGATAGGGTTAATCATTTCCCTAGTGAATTATCCGGAGGAGAACAACAGAGAGTTGCAATTGCAAGATCTTTAATAGCTGAAACGGATTTGATTTTAGCAGATGAGCCAACTGGAAATTTAGATTTTAAAACATCACTTGATGTATTTTCTTATTTTGTAAAATTAAAGAAATTAAAAAAAACTGTAATTTTTGCAACTCACAATAGAGAGCTGGCTAAAAAAGCTGATTACAAGTTGAGTATTTTAAATGGTAATATAAAAAGAGTTAATGTCTGATGTTTTTTCAAATTTTAAAATTCATACGCCATATTCAATTTGCGAAGGCGCAGTTAAAATTGAAGAGCTAGCTAATTTTTGCAAAGAAAATAAATTACAATCCGTTGGTATATGTGACAGCCTAAATTTATGTGGCGCAATGGAATTTGCAGAAAAAATAAGCAAAGCAGGATCCCAGCCTATAATTGGTACGCAAATTAATTTCAAACTAGGTGACAACTCAGGGAAACTTCCTTTATTTGCTATGACTGAGTTAGGCTATAAGAATTTAACGAAACTATCTTCAAAAAGCTATTTACAATCTGAAGATAAAGACCAGCCATGCTGCAGTTTAACCGATTTAGAAAAATTAAATGAAGATTTAATTGTTTTATCAGGTGGCCATAGAGATTTTTTTGGTAATTTATTTAAAAAAAATAAATTAAAGCAAATTGAAGAAACATTATTGAAACTAAGAGAGGTTTTTAAAAATAGAATATATTTGGAGATTCAAAGGCACAACGAACCAGGGGAACTAAGCTATGAAAGATTCATAATAAACCAGTCTCAAAGTATCGAAATTCCTCTTATTGCTTCACAAGAAGTTTATTACTTAAAACAGGATATGTTCGACGCTCATGATGCTCTAATATGTATAAAAGAAAAAAATTTTGTAGATGACAATAAAAGGCTTAAATATAGCAAAGAACATTTTTTTAAAAAATCTAATGATCTTAAACTTTTATTTAAAGATATTCCTGAAGCATTAGAAAACAATTATAATTTTCCCTTCAGATTTAGTTATAAACCTAAAAAAAACCCACCAGTACTACCAACACTTTCATTATCGAAAAACTCAACACTTGAGGAAGAACTAATCAAACAAACACAACAAGGACTTGAAAAAAGATTAAAAGATGATCAGAAAAAAATTAATTCAAAAGACGTGTATATTGACAGACTCAAACATGAACTAAATATTATTAAAAAAATGAATTATGAAGGTTATTTTTTAATCGTATCTGACTATATAAAGTGGGCTAAAATGAATAACATACCAGTAGGTCCTGGTAGAGGGTCTGGTGCAGGATCACTTGTAGCATACTGTTTAGATATTACTGATCTTGATCCAATAGAATTTAATTTAATTTTCGAAAGATTCCTCAATCCCGATAGAATTTCGATGCCTGACTTTGATATAGATTTTTGTGAGGAAAAAAGAGATCAAGTTTTTGAGTATCTTAAATCTAAATATAATAATGGAGTAGCTCACATAATTACCTTTGGTAAATTAAAAGCAAGAATGGCTTTAAGAGACGTGGGTAGGGTTTTAGGTCTTAGCTATGGACATGTAGACAGAATTTGTAAAATGATACCTTTTGATCCTTCGAGACCGCTTACCCTTCAAGAATCTATTGATAGAGAACCAAGATTTCAAGAAGAAATTAAAAAAAATAATAAAGTTGAAAAATTATTAAACCTTTCACTTAAGCTAGAAGGTTTAAACAGAAATATGGCAACTCATGCTGCGGGGGTCGTTATAGCAGGAGAAAAACTTTCTGAGCAAGTTCCTTTATACAAGGACAATAGTTCAAATTTTTTTCTTCCCTCAACCCAGTTTGATATGCACTCTTCCGAGGATGCAGGCTTAGTTAAATTTGATATTTTAGGTTTAAAAACATTAACAGTTATAGATAAAACATTGAAAATGCTATCCCAAAAAAATATTAAGCTGGATATTACAAAAATTAATTTACAAGATAAAAAAATTTTTAATTTATTATCTACTGGTGAAACTACAGGGCTATTCCAACTTGAAAGTACAGGAGTAAGAGAGTCTCTTAAGCAAATGAAACCAAACAAATTTGAGGATATAATTGCCTTAGTAGCATTATACAGACCAGGACCAATGAACAACATTCCAATTTATAACGATTGTAAAAATGGTATAAAAAAACCCGATTATATACATCCAGTAATTGAAAATATTCTTAAACCAACTTACGGAATAATAATTTACCAGGAACAAGTAATGCAAATTGCTCAATCTTTGGCAGGTTTTACCGCTGGAGAAGCAGACCTTTTGCGTAGAGCAATGGGTAAGAAAAAAAGAAAAGAACTTGAGAAACAGAAAGAGAGATTTATAAATGGCGCTGTTAAAAACGGGATAAAGAAAGATTTAGCAAGTTTTATTTTTACAAAAATAGAACCTTTTGCTGAATATGGTTTTAATAAAAGCCATGCAGCGGCATATGCCTTAATAGCCTACCAAACTGCATATCTAAAAACATACCACAAAGAAGATTTTATCGCTGCTACTATGCAAACAGAGTTAAGTAGCACAAATAAATTAAGAGAATTTGTAGAAGAATTAAAAAAACTCAAAGTAAATGTAATCAAGCCTTGCATTAATGATTGTTATGCAGATTTTAGGGCTGAGAAAAATAAAATTTTTTATTCATTAGCGGCAATTAAGAGTGTTGGTTTTGAGGCTATTTCAAATGTTGTAAAAGAGAGAGAACAAAACGGAAAATTTAAATCAATTAATGATTTTATCAAAAGAACAGATCCAAAAAATGTTAACAAATTACAACTAGAGGGCCTAGTTAAAGCAGGAGCTTTTGATTGTATAGAAAAAAATAGAAAAAAAATTTTTCTATCAATTCCTAAGATCATCATTGCAATAAAAAATTTTAATGATGATAAGATAAATAATCAAAGTAGTTTATTTGAGAATATGGAAGAAATTAACAATAAACCTTTTGAATTTGAAACAAATGATAGTTGGACAAAAAAGGAACTTTTATCTCAAGAGTTTTCTTCTTTAGGATTTTACATGTCAGATCATCCTCTTAATGAATACAAATCAATTTTTGATCATTTAAAAATAAAATCTTACAAAGATTTTTTAAACAATGAAGAAAAAGAATCTCAAGTAGCTGGGACAATAATGTCTATACAAGAGAAAAAAAGTTCAAAAGGAACCCCTTTTGCGATAATTAAATTTACAGATATAAGTGGCGAATTTGAACTTTTCCTTTTTTCTGAATTATTAACAAAAAATCGAGATAAGCTTAAAGAATCTAGTTCATTCATTTTAACTTTGCACAAAGACTTTTCAGTCGGCGATAAAATCCAAAGGAGAATAAATATAAGAAAAATTTTAGATATATCGGATGTAGTAAACAATTCTTATAAAAATGTATCAATAGAACTTAATAATGGCGCTAACCTAGATGAACTGAAAGAAACCCTTAAAGAAGAGGGCAAAACAGCAATTAAAATAATTGTTAAAAATAATAATAAGAAATTAATATTTGAACTTGAAAAAGCCCGAAAATTTAACTTTTCATTATTCAATCATATTAAAAACATGGAAAATGTGAAAAAAATCAGCTTTTAGCGACTTGATTTTAATCAATTTTAATTATATCAAAGTTTGATTTCGCACACAGCTATAAGGGTTAAATTCCCTACCGGTCCAAAGTGAAATGGAAAAGCTGTGGTGGATTTAACCGGAAAAATATATGAACGTACCTGAAGTAAATATTAAACAACTTTTAGAAGCCGGAGTGCATCTCGGTCATAAAACGCTGAGGTGGAATCCAAAAATGAGCAAATATATTTTTGGTGAAAAAAATTCAATTCACATTATTGATTTAACCCAAACAGTAGTTTTCCTACAAAATGCTCTAAAAGAAGTTCATAAATGTATTGCAAGTGGCGGAAAGTTATTAATAGTTTCTACAAAAAAACAAGCTTCAGAGCAAGTTAGTAACTTAGCAAAAGAAACAGATCAATATTTTGTAAATTATAGATGGTTAGGTGGTATGTTAACCAATTGGAGCACCATTCAAAATTCAATTAAGAGAATGAAACTACTAGATGAACAATTATCCAAGGATGATATTGGTTTTACAAAAAAAGAAATTTTAAAACTTGGTAAAGAAAGAGACAAACTCAAAAGATCATTAGGCGGTATTGCTGAAATGAAAAAAGTCCCTGAAATGATATTCATTATAGATACTAATATAGAATCTCTTGCGGTAAAAGAAGCTATCAAATTAAAGATTCCTATCGTGGCAGTTCTTGACACAAATTCTGATCCAACGGATATAAAATTTCCTATTCCCGGCAATGATGACGCAAGAAGATCAATTAATTTGTACTGTGATTTACTGAAAAGCACTATAATGGAAGCAAGCAAACTTGCTCCAAAAAAGGCAGAACCAGAAAAAAAATCAGCTAAGTTTAAAACAGTAATAGTAGACAACAAGGCTGTAGTGATTCCAAAAAAAAGAGAAGATAAAGAGAAAAAGGTGGTAAAAAAAGCTACAAAAAAAACTAAAGAGAAAAAATCGATTAATTAATTTCTATCTCGCATGTCAAATAAAAATCTTCTAGACAACATAAAAAAACTAAGAGAACTAACTGGAGTTGGTTTTAAAGATTGTAAAATTGCAATTGATGAAAACGGAGGAGATCTTGACAAGTCCGTAGAATTTTTAAGAAAAAAAGGAATTGCTAAAGCTTCAAAGAAAATGAGCAGAACAGCTTCTGAAGGTTTGGTTTTAGTTAAGAATGATCAAGGAAAAATTTCAATTATAGAGATAAATAGTGAAACAGATTTTGTTGCAAAAAATAAAGACTTTATTTCTTTCTGTAAAGAAATTTCAGAAATTAATTTTTCTTGTAAAGGTGATTTAGAAAAATTGAAAAAACAAAATATGAAAAATAAATCTTCTGTTGAAAGTAATTTAATTGATTTAATTTCAAAAATAGGAGAAAAAATAACAATTAGAAGAGCAAGTTATTTTGACGACTCAAAAGGAAAAAACTATTTTTATATTCATAACTCTATCGAGAAAAATATTGGAAAGATTATTTCAGTTGTAACGTTGTCAAATATGAATAATGAAAATAACGATCTTGGTAATAAAGTTGCTATGCATATTGCAGCGTCAAGTCCTTTAGCAATTGAAAAGAACGGTATAGACAAAAAAATTCTAGATAAGGAGATGGAAATTATAAAGGCAGAGCTTACAAATTCAGGAAAAAAACCTGAGATGATTGACAAGATTGCTAACGGAAAAATAAACAAATTTATTTCAGATAATACTTTACTAAATCAAGTTTGGATAATGGATCCAAAAAAAAAAGTATTAGATATTCTTATTGACAACTCTAAACAAAGCAAAGTGGAGGTTATAAATTTTATCAGGTATAAAGTTGGAGAAGGTGTTTAAAAAATGAGTACAAATTTTGACGAAAAAAGTTACCAACAAAAAATGGAAAAAACAATAATATCTCTAAAAAGAGATTTGTCTTCCCTAAGAACTGGTAGAGCAAATTCTTCAATGTTGGATACTATAAAAGTTGAGGTCTACGGGCAACAAATGCCAATAAATCAATTAGCTACAGTTAGCGTTCCTGAAGCAAGATTAATTTCAGTACAGGTTTGGGATCAGACAAATGTTAATTTAATTGATACTGCAATAAAAAAATCTGATCTCGGCGTTAACCCCCAAATTGATGGACAAATTTTACGAATTAGAATTCCAGATTTAACAGAGGAAAGGAGAAAAGAACTAATTAAAGTTTTAAAAAATATGGGAGAAAAAAGTAAAATTTCAGTTAGAAATATTAGGAGAGATGGCAATGAAGATGTCAAAAAATTATTAAAAGATAAAAAAATTAGTGAAGATGACAACAAAATCTTTGAAAAAAATATACAAAAAATTACTGACGATAAAATCTCAAATATTGATGAAATCTTAAAATCAAAAGAAAAAGAAATCTTACAAATATGAACAAACTTAACCATATTGCCTTTATCATGGATGGTAATGGCAGATGGGGAAAAAAAAGAGGGAGAAATAGAAAGTTTGGACATATAAATGGAGTTAAAACTGTTCAAAAAATTGTTAAATCAGCTATTAAATTAAAAATTCCATTTGTAACTTTTTATGTTTTTTCTACTGAGAATTGGAAAAGACCAAAGAGTGAAATTTCCTTTTTATTTAAATTGGTAAATTCTTACTTTAAAAAAGAAATCAAAAATGTAACAGAAAACAAAATTAAAATTAATATATTAGGAAAAACAGAATTATTACCTAAAAATTTGAAAAAAACATTAAAGGAAACTATTAAAAAAACAAAAAAAAACAATAAATTAGTGGTAAATTTAGCTTTGAATTACGGATCGAAAAGCGAATTAGTTGATGCGTTTAATAAAATTAAAAAAAGTAAAAAGAAAAATTCAATTTCTCAAATAGAAAAAAATCTTTACACTAAAAACATACCCAACCCAGATATACTTGTTCGGACAGGTGGCCAAAAAAGATTAAGTAACTTTATGTTATGGCAACTGGCTTATGCAGAACTTTATTTTCTTGAAAAATTATGGCCTGATTTTAATGAGAATGACCTTAAAAGAATTATTAAAGATTTTAGATTCGTTAAAAGAAATTTTGGTAAAATATGAAAAATATTTCTTTATTTTGTTTAAGTTTAAATCCTGCTCATCTAAATAAAATTAAAAACTTAGGTTTTTTACCAGTTGGTCTTGGAAATTCAAATTTTTCAAATGAATGGTTAAGAGATAATACGGGGCAAAATATTTCACAAAAAAATAATTTTTATGGTGAATATACTTTTCATTATTGGCTTTGGAAAAATAGAATGAATGAACTTAGTGAAGATTGGATTGGATTTTGTCAATATAGAAAATTTTGGTCTTTAACAAAATTTAATAATAAAGATTTAACTTTTGAAAATTTTAAAAAAAATATTTTAAAAAACATCCCTAAAGAATTAGACAATTATGAAAGTATAATTGGCGAGCCTTTTTTTGTTAACCAATTTCGATTTACAAAGTTTATTAAGAGAAATTTTTACAAAATGATATCCAATCCAAGTTTAATTTTTCTTAAACATAAAAGAAATATTAGGTTTCATTTTGATATGTGGCATGGAGATGGAAATTTAGAAAAGGCTATAAATCTATTGGAAAAAAACGAAAAGGATGATTTTGTTAATTTTGTAAACAAAAATGTTTCTTTTAATCCGCATAACATGTTTATTTGTAAATCTAAAAAGACCTTAAAAAAATATTATGAATCAGTTTTTCCTTGGCTTGAAAAATGTGAAAAAGAATTTGGATTTGATAATTTGGAAGGTTATGGAATGAAAAGAATATACGGTTTTTTAGCAGAGAGATATATGTCTTACTGGTTTCAAAAATATACTAAATATAAAACTCTACCAATTATCTTTAAAGACTTATCTGATTTTTAATTATAATTTTTTATTTATCTTACAAAATTTTTTAAACGTCATTAATTTTTTATCTTTTTTTGATATCTTCGGTTTTTTATTTGGCCATTTAATTCTCAGGTCTTTGTCATTCCAAATAATTCCATTTTCAAAATTTGGTTTATAATAATTTGAAAGTTTGTAGTAGACTATATTTAATTTATCATAACTGTAGTATGCGTGGGCAAATCCTTCCGGTATGTATAAACTTAAACAATTTTTATCAGATAAAATTATTTTAAAAACTTTTCCAAATGTTCTAGAATTGTTTCTTAAATCTATTACACAATCTAAAATTTTTCCTTTTAAAACGCTTACAAATTTTGCTTGTTTAAATTTAGTTTGAAAATGGAAACCTCTTAAAACATTCTTTTTTGAGCTAGTGCAGTATTCAAATATAAAATTATTATAATTTACAATTTTTTGATTATGAGTTTCTCTCAAACTGCCTCTGAAATCAAAATTATTTTTTTGCTTTATTATTTTTAAACCTTTGAATTTAGTATTTATAACTTTCATAACTTTATTATTTTTTTTAATTTTATTAAGTTCATATCTTGTCGCTTAGGGAATTCGCCTTTTGAAAATTTTTTTTTAATTAATTTTAAGTCTTTTTTAACAAAATTATAGATAGTTTGGCTCTGACCACCTAAATTAATTACTCCATTTTTATTTAAAATTTTCATAATAATTTTTGGTAAATTTTCATGATAGATAAAATTTGATTTCACATTTGCGTATGCGCGTTTATGAATAAAAGGTCTCTCAGTCATACATACTCGTAAGATTAATGATTTTTTATACATTTGAACTGCTGCTTCACCACCAAGTTTTGACCAACCATAATTGTTCCACGGAAGAACAGGATCAGTTTCTTTGTAATTTCCCTTGGTTCCTGGATAAACGTAACTTGAAGAAATATAAATAATTTTAATTTTTTGCTTAGAGCATTCGCTAACTAAATTGCATGTCCCGACAATATTTAAGTTAATACTCTTCTCTATATTTTTATCGTGCAAATTCATGGGTCTAGACAACCCCGCGATATGAATTAGATATTTTGGTTTAATCTTTTTTAAGTATTTACTTATCGATGTTGTATTTCTTATATCTAAATTTTTTTTATTTGGGAAAAAAATATTATAGTTTGTTTTAATTTTTTTAAAATAAGATCCAAATCTTCCTGAGCCACCAGTTATAACTATTTTTTTTTTCATTTCTTTAAACCGAACCTTTTGATTATATCTTTCCTTGAAATTTTTTTAAAATAATTAATATTTTTCAGATACCAGTCAAAAGTTTGTTTAATACCATTAGAAATTGATGTTTTATGTTTCCAATTAAGTTTTTTACTTATTTTACTCGAATTTAATGAATATCTTACGTCATGACCTGGTCTATCGTGTACAAATTTTACCTTGACATTTTTTCCTAATTTAATTTTATTTTTTTTTGCTTCTAATAAAAGTTTTTTTATTATGCTTAAATTATTAAATTTTATACCGCTTCCGATATTATAACTTTCTCCAATTTTCCCCTTTAAAAAAATTTTTAATAAAGCTTCACAAGTATCATTCACAAAGATCCATTCACGGACATTTTTACCCTTACCGTACACAGGAAGATTTTTATTATTTATAATATTAAATATCATTTTTGGAATAAATTTTTCTGGAAATTGATTTGGACCATAATTGTTACAAGGGTTGGCGATAAGGGTTTTTAAACCATATGTTTTTGCGTATGCTTTAACTATTTGGTCAGCAGCAGCTTTAGAAGCAGAATAGGGAGAACTTGGATTGTAGTTGAACTTTTCACTGGCAGATAGATTTTTATCAATATCACCATAAACTTCGTCGGTGGATACATGAAGTAATTTTAAGTTGAGCTTGTAATTTCTTTTTAAAACTCTAATTAACTCAAGAATATTATATGTGCCAAAAATATTTGTTGAAATAAATATTTTTGAAGAGTCTATTGATCTATCAACATGAGTTTCCGCTGCTAGATTTAAAATACCAACAGGCTTGTACTTTAAAATTATTTTTAAAAATTTACTTTTATTATTAATATTTAATTTAAAAAAACGATATCTTTTATTTTTTTTAAAGCTTTTTACATTGTATGGGTTTGCAGAATAACCTGATTTATCAATGTTAATTACAAAATATTTTTTTTTTAATAAAAGATTGATTAGATTGCTTCCTATAAATCCAGATCCTCCAGTAACAACGATTTTTTTCATATTTATTTTACAAACAAGGTATGATCAAATATATTCATTTTTAAAAGAAATATCTTTTAAAATCAATTAGTATAATTTATGTCATATCACGATATAACTGTTGTAATAACCACTTTTAAAAGTGAGAGTAAAATTTATGATTGTTTAAATTCCATTAATCCTAGTGTAAAAATTATAGTTATTGAAAATTCAAACAATTTAAAATTTAAAGAAAAACTTGAAATTGAATATCCAAATCTCAAATGTTATTTAGCAGGTGAAAATTTAGGGTATGCTAAAGGCAATAATTTTGGTCTTGCAAAAGTTCAATCAAAATTTGCATTAATAATTAACCCTGACGCACGTTTAGGCGACTCAGCTCTGGAAAATTTCTTCAAGTCTTGTAAAGCAAAACAAGATTTTGCAATCATAAGCCCTTTTATACAAGAGCGAAATGACAACAATATTAACAATCAATTGGAAAAAAAAGATCTAGTAGAAGTTGACAACGTTAAAGGTTTTGCAATGTTTCTTAATATAGAGCAATTCAGGGATGTAGGCTATTTTGATGATAATTTTTTTATATACTTTGAAGAAATAGATTTATGTCGGAGAATAAAAAAAAAGAAAAAAAAAATTTATCTTGATCCTTCAATTAAAATTTTCCATGCCGGTGGACAATCTCACGATGTCGATATTAATTTTGAAATGGAGCTCTCTAGAAACTGGCACTGGATGTGGTCTACTTTCTATTATCACAAAAAATACAAAGGTTATTTAATTGCATTAATTATGGTTTTTCCAAAATTAATTTCAGCTTTTTTTAAAACGATTTTTTATACATTTACTTTTAGTAAAGAAAAAAAATTAATTTATTTTCAGAGAGCATCTGGTCTTACAAATGCAATATTATGCAAAAAATCATGGTATCGACCAAAAGTTTATTAATAATATTGATTTATTCTAATTATGGTATAGATATTTGCCATGTCTCAAAAAACTTATAAAGTTTTAGTTACCGGAACAGCAGGTTTTCTTGGCTCACATTTATCAGAACAATTAGCAAATATGGGGCACAAAGTTTTAGGAATAGATAATATGATTGGTGGGTATGAAGACAACGTTCCAAAAAATATTGAATTTTCAAAAATAGATTGTTGCGATTTAGAAAAAGTTCAAAAAATTATGAAGGGAGTTGATATAGTCTATCACTGTGCTGCTACAGCTCATGAAGGTCTTTCAGTTTTTTCTCCTTTTGAAATTACAAAAAATAATTACTTAGCGTCGGTATCTATTTTTTCAGCCGCAATACAGGAAAAAGTAAAAAGAATAATTTTTTGCTCTTCCATGGCTAGGTATGGATCACAAAAAACTCCTTTTAAAGAGGAAATGAATCCAAAGCCTGTCGATCCTTATGCAATATCAAAAGTAGCTGCAGAAGAAGTTTTGATTAACTTATGCGAATTAAATAATGTTGAGTGGGTTATTGCTGTTCCACACAATATAATCGGGCCAAGACAAAAATATGACGATCCATTCAGAAACGTTGTTTCAATAATGATTAATAGAATGTTACAAGGTAAAGCTCCAATTATTTATGGAGATGGCGAACAAAAAAGATGTTTCTCTTATATTGATGACTGTTTAAGTTGTTTGATACCAATGTTAGACCAAACTGATTTAAACAAACAGATAATAAATATTGGGCCTGATGAAGAGTTTGTCACAATTAACAAGGTAGCAGAAATTTGTTCAAATATAACGGGAAGTAATTTAAAACCTATTTATAAAAAAGACAGACCAAGAGAGGTAAAACACGCCTCTTGCTCAGCTGACAAAGCTAGAAAACTACTTAATTACAAAACAACAGTAAATTTACATGAAGGAGTAAAGAAGACTTTTGATTATATCAAAAAAAGAGGAACCAAGCCTTTTGAATATAATATAAAATTAGAAATTAATAATGATCTAACACCTGAAACTTGGAAAAAAAAAGAAATATAAAATTAGTGACCAGGAAATTTCATAATACTTTCAACAAAATATCCTTTGTCTCTAAGTGTTTTTTCACCATCTAAGTCAAATAAGTTTATAACAAAAATAAATCCAGCTACTTTTCCGCCTGACATTTCAACTAACTTTGCCGCCGCATCAGCTGTTCCCCCAGTTGCTATCAAATCATCAACAATCAAGATCTTTTCATTTTTTGAGATGGAGTCTTTATGAACCTCAATTGTAGCTTCCCCATATTCTAATGTGAAATCAACGGAGTGTCTTTCAGCCGGAAGCTTGTTTTTTTTTCTTAAAAGCACAAGTGGTTTTTTACTTAAGTATGATACAGCTGATGCAAAAATAAAACCTCTTGATTCAATAGCAGATATTTTATCAAATTCTACTTTTTGAGCTATTTCTTTAATTTTTTCTATAGTGGAATTAAATGCATCAGGATCTTTTATTAACGTTGTAATATCTCTGAATAAAATTCCCTTTTTTGGATAATCAGGTATTGATCTTATGTACTTTTTTAAATCCATATTTAGCTTCAATATCTAACAAAAAAGGATTAATAATTAAATCATGAAAAAAAGAAAATTGGGAATAATTGGTGGAAGTGGATTATACAATATTGAAGGTTTTGAGAACCAAAAATGGAAAAAAGTAAAAACAGCCTGGGGAGAACCCTCTGGAAAGATACTTACAGCAACTTATGGGGGAGAAGAAATTTGTTTTTTGGCAAGGCACGGTCAAGGCCATAAAATAAACCCAACTAAAATAAATTATAGAGCCAACATAGATGCTATGAAAAGACAGGGCATAACTGATATTATTTCAGTTTCTGCAGTTGGTTCATTACAGGAGCATTTAAGACCAGGATCATTTGTTGTTATTGACCAATTTATTGACAGGACTTTTGCAAGAGAAAAAAGTTTTTTTGATGAAGAAATTGTCGCGCATGTTTCAATGGCAAAACCTGTAAGCCCATGTCTCATAAAGTGTTGTGAGTCTGCTCTAGTTAAATCTAATATTAATCATCAAGTTGGAGGAGTCTATTTAGTTATGGAAGGTCCTCAATTTTCAAGTTTAGCAGAGTCAAAACTTTACAGAACTTGGAAAGCTGATGTGATTGGAATGACAAACATGCCTGAAGCTAAATTAGCTAGAGAAGCAGAAATAAGGTACTGTACTGTTGCGATGGTAACTGACTTTGACTGTTGGCATCCAGATCATGACGAAGTAGATGTACCAACTGTTATTAAAACTTTAAAACAAAATTCTGATAATGCTCAAAAAATGATTAAAGAAATTATAAAAACATTTAATTCATTTTCTCCGAAAAATGATCCAGCTAATGATTGTTTAGATGCCGCAATTATTACTGCTCCAAGGTTTAGAACTAAAAAAACAATTACTAAATTAAGAATTATTGCAGGAAGGGTGCTTAAAAAAAAAGTTAGATGAAAATTAACGATAAACCTTATAAAACAATTTGGTTTGAAAATAATATAGTAAAAATAATAGATCAAACAAAGCTTCCACATCAATTTACTATTAAAAGTTTAAAAACTGTTGAAGACGCAATTAATGCAATAAAAAAAATGGAAGTTAGAGGAGCCCCTTTAATTGGTGCAACAGCTGCTTTTGGTTTAGTTTTAGCAATTATAGAAAACAAAGATCAAAATTTTATTAAAAAATCTAGCGAAAATTTAGTTAAATCTAGGCCAACCGCTATTAATCTTAAATGGGCATTGGACAGAGTGAATAAAAGAATTTCGGGTACAAATAGCAAAAATATTTTTCAGGTAGCTCTCGAAGAAGCACGTGCAATCTGTGAGGAAGATATAAAATTTTGCAAAAATATAGGTTTAAATGGTCTAAAGATAATTGAAGAAATAACAAATAAAAAAAAAGATAAAATAAATATTTTAACACATTGTAACGCTGGGTGGCTTGCAACGATTGACTGGGGCACTGCAACATCTCCAATTTATCAAGCTCATCGTAAAGGTATTAAAGTTCATGTTTGGGTAGATGAAACAAGACCCAGAAACCAAGGTGCTAACTTAACTTCTTACGAATTAAATGAAGAAGGAATTTCAAACACAGTAATTGCTGACAATGCTGGAGGAATTTTAATGCAAAGAGGACAGGTTGATATGTGCATTGTGGGAACTGATCGAACTTTATCTAATGGTGATGTTTGTAATAAAATTGGAACTTATTTAAAAGCTTTGTCTGCGAAAGACAATAATGTTCCATTTTATGTTGCCTTGCCAAGCTCAACAATTGATTGGAATATTAAAAATCATAAAGAAATACCTATCGAAGAAAGAAATTCAGATGAACTGTCTCATGTTGAAGGAGTAGACAAAGATAATAAAATAACAAAAGTAAGAATTTACCCACAAAAAAGTAAGTCATTAAACCTAGCCTTTGATGTTACACCTGCTAAACTAGTTACGGGATTAATTACAGAAAAAGGAATTTGCGAGGCATCGGAAAAAGGATTGAAAGGATTATTTAAATGAAAAAAATAATATTAATTTTATTTTCAGTTTTATTTTCAACTAGCCTATTAGCTCATTCACCCCCGCAATTTAATTCAAAAGACAATTGCAGAAAGAAATTATCAATGCTTCAAGCTATCTCCAAATTAAAAGGTTATGATGGAGGTGAAATAGTAAAATTTAATTCATATACTGGATTTGACCAAAGAACTGTTTTGATAGACGGTCATTTGAATAATCCTATTGAAATTACTGGATATCTTAGATTGCCAAAAGGAACAGCCAAAGTTCCTATAGTAATTTACACCCACAGCAGTGGAGGACCTGGAGATTATGTTTGGGATGATTTTGTATATCATGCTGCACAAAATCTTCTGAAAGAAGGCATTGGCGTTATGTATATTGACAATTTTTGCCCAAGAGGTGCTAGGTCTACATGGAGAGATCAATCTAAAGTTCCTTTAATAAATGGAGCAATCGACGCACTTATGGCTTTAAAATTTTTACAATCTCATCCTAGATCTAACGGGAAATTTGGAACAACCGGTCATTCGAGAGGTGGAACTAATTCTTTTTTCATGGCAGATGTTAAACTTACATCTAAGTTTCTTAGCGGTACAAAAGGCTTTGATGCAATCCTTCCAGAAGCTGCCGAATGTAGAATGGCTGGGTTTTTTGCTAAACCAGAATTAACATCGAATACAACAATGCTTGTGGTACACGGCGGTGCAGACGATTATACTTTAGCAAAGTTTTGCAAGGAGCACGCTGAGAGAATTAAAGCTCCACCAGGTAAAGTAAAGGTTGATATTAAAGAGGGCTGGTATCATATTTGGCATCATGGCGGAAAACCCTGGAGAGAAAAAATGGCAATGACTCTTCACGATTGTCCTGATTTTTACGTTGATAACGAAGGTAGGTTTACCAATCCCACCTGGGAGGAGTGGATGGTAAATAAACACAAAGTTTACCCTTCAGTGGAAGCATTTTATGAAATGGCGCAAAAGGATCCAAGAAAAGCATGGAAATCTGGTTTTAAAATTATGAAAAAAGAAAAATGTATTTCTAAAGGTGTTACTATAGGAGGAG
>MDSV01027710.1_pt1 | contig 16784 bp, 11 predicted proteins | sample 810851 | NCBI WGS metagenome assembly MDSV01 (sample SAMN05326640, study PRJNA326480) | marine metagenome | isolation source: seawater | place: Atlantic Ocean: North East | collected 2012 | reverse complement strand
CTTAGAAATAACTACTTCTACAGGTGGTATCAACAAAAAGATTGTTCTTCAATAATCCTTTTAAAATAGATTGATTAAAGCCCCGAGCAGTAATGTTCGGGGCTTTTATATATTAAAAATCCATTTTTGATTAATACAAATCCTATTAAATTATAATTAAAAATTTTAAAAATTAATTAAACTTTTTGTTTAACTTTATTCAACAAATTATGACTAAAATCACTAAATATATTTTTTTATTCGTTGTAGTTAGTAAATTATTGAGTTGTTCAGAACGTTCATTAAAAAAAAGTTCAAATAAGGATATTTTATCAAAAAAATCTGAAAGACTTAATGTATTATTAATTATTGCGGATGACTTAAATTGCGACCTTGGAGCTTACGGCAATTCGGTTGTACAAACTCCGAATATCGATCGGCTTGCTGAAAGTGGTATCTTATTTGAAAACGCTCATAATCAATACCCATTATGTGGTCCATCACGAGCTTCATTCATGACTGGCATGTATACTAATCAAACTAAGATTACAAAGAACAATATGAATCTTAGAAATTCTGTTCCAGATGTTATTACTTTGGGGCAGCGCTTCAGACAGCATGGTTACCAATCCGTTCGGGTTGGTAAAATTTTTCATTATGACAATCCAAGTGCTATAGGTACATCAGGAAATGATGATATTTATTCTTGGGATCAAACAGTCAATCCATATGGAAGAGATAAAATTGAAGAATATAAAATTAATACTCTAACACCAAGAAGGTATGGCGGAACTTTAAGCTGGCTGGCTGCGGATGGTACAGATGAGGAACAAACAGATGGTATTGGAGCAAGCGAGGCAATTAATAAGCTTGGTAACTTTGCTAAAAGTAACACCCCTTTTTTTATGGCGGTTGGGTTTTTTAGACCTCATACCCCTTTTGTTGCTCCTAAAAAATACTTTGATCTTTATAGCCGAGAAAAAATCGAAATTCCAGAAATCCCTTCTGACTACCTATCAACTTTGCCAGATCCAGCTGTGAGATCAATTAGAGCAAAAAAGAACCAGCTCAATCTGGAAAAAGAACGTGCCCAAGAGATTAAAGAGGCTTATTATGCAACCATTTCATTTGTAGATTCACAGGTCGGTCGACTCCTCGATCATCTAGAAGCCTGTGGATTAGATAAAAATACCGTTGTAGTATTTACGTCTGATCATGGCTACCACATGGGAGAACATGGTCACTGGCAAAAACAAACACTATTTGAAAATGCATCACGAATCCCACTAATAATTGCTTCACCAAATACTGTAAATAATGGTGCAATATCTATTAGTCCAGTTGAATTAATAGACCTCTATCCAACTCTAATGGATCTAACCAATATAAATATACCTAAGCATGTTGTTGGCAAAAGTTTAGAACCAATCATGAGGAACGTACATGCTTCTGTTCGTGGAAGTGCACTAACCAGGTGGCGAAATGGGTACTCAATCAAAACTAATCGCTACAGACTTATAAAGTGGGGAGTTAATGGCGAACTAGGATACGAGCTCTATGACCATAAAAATGATAAAAACGAGCTGATTAATCTTGCAAGTAGAAAAGATTATAAGCAAGTAATGGATTCTTTAAAATTGGTAATTGTAGAAAGAATTTCTGACGCCTCAATTAAACCTGAAGGCCTTGGAAGACAATTCGAAAATGCCAAACCTATGCACAAGGCAAAAAACATTACTTTTGGAGACATCCATGATACAAATGGAGAAGTATTGTATTATAAAGAGAAATAAATCACCAATTTTAAACTAAATTATTTCGTTCAAATTCAAAATAAACAACCATAATATATGATATTTTTTTGGGCTACAAAACAACGATCTACCACTTTTATTAAAACATTATTTTTTTCTTTTGGAATATTGTTGCTTCTTTTTAGTTGTAATTCTACTGAGTATTTAAAAGAAAAAAAAAACAACCCAATTACGCCTAATTTTATTCTAATACTGGCAGATGACCAAGGATGGAATGGTACATCAGTTAAAATGATGCATAATGAACTAGGCTCAAAAAGTGATTACTTTGAAACGCCAAATTTAGAGCTACTCGCTAAAAGAGGCATTCGATTTTCTAATGCATACGCTAGTGCACCCGTATGTGCCCCGTCAAGGTATAGTATTCAATTTGGCAAAACACCAGCTCGGCTGTCATTGATTCGCGTTGGAATGAACACAGATCATATTGACCATGAAGGGTTTTTAAGCATCCCAAAAGCACTTAAAAAAATCAACAATAAATATAAAACAGCCCATTTTGGAAAATGGGGAATGGGCAGTAATCCTTCTATACTTGGCTATGATGAAAGTGATGGGCCAACCAAAAATAAGGATGGGAATTTTATCAACAACAAAAGCCAATGGAAAAATGTCTTTAAAAAAGACCCAAAAAATATTTTTTCTCTTACTGACAGAGCAATTGAATTCATATCATCTAGTACAGCAAATAAAAACCCTTTTTATCTTCAAATTTCGCATTATGCTGTTCATACTGATATTGAATCAAGAAAAAAAACTTATACTCGACTAAAAGACAAACCAAAAGGGGAACAACAAAAAGATCTTGGGTATGCTGCAATGACTTTCGATTTAGATGAGGGGCTTGGGATTCTCTTAAAAAAGATAAAAGAACTTGGCATCGAAGATAACACCTACATCATATATATGTCAGACAACGGCTCAGTGCCAAATATTCCTGGTGCCAAGAAGTATGAAAAGAGCTATAATCACCCATTAAGCAGAGGTAAATGGGATGCATTTGAAGGAGGAATCCGCATCCCATTCGTTATTGCTGGACCAGGAATCAAAGATGGCTCCGAATCCGCCGCACCTGTTTCGGGATCCGACCTCTTACCAACCATAATAGATTTAGCTGGAAATAAATCGATCACATTGACCGAAATTGATGGAGGAAGTTTTGCGCCAATACTTTTGAATAAAAACAACGAGCAAATCAAAAGAACAGTTGATGGTATTTTTTTTCATGTACCTTACAAAAATAGCATCGCGTTAAAAAGACCACACTCTGCAATTCGAAAAGGAGATTATAAGCTAATTAAATTTCAAGATGACAAATCAATCGTTTTATTTAATTTAGTAAAAGACAAAATGGAGCAAATAAATTTAGCCTCTCAAAAACCAAAGAAAGCAAAAGAATTAGAAAAAATATTAGACAATTATCTTATTGAGGTACATGCGCCGAAATGGCAAGAAGGAATTACTTGGAAACAGACTCCTTTAAATGAAATTAACTCAAATTATTAAACTTTGAATTATAATAAAAAGTATAAAATAATATTTAAAATCTTGTTTTTGGTTTTTTTCGCATGCAAAAGTCCTGACAAAAACGCAGATAATTTTCAAAAAACAAATAATGTCAAAGACTCAAATAAAACTTGTTGTGAAAACTCTAGAATAAAATACCTTTATGATGGGAATAGATATATTTCTAACAATAGCTTATCATTGAATTCTACAAAATATACACAAATAGAAGATGAAATGAAAATGGTCTATATTCCAGAGGGAACATATGTTATGGGATCAAGTGATTCTTTTCAGGCGCTGAGAAGAGAATTACCACAACATAAAGTGAAAGTAAACGCTTTTTATATGGATATTCATGAGGTTACTAATGCTCAGTTTTCTGCTTTTGTCGAAGCTACAAATTATAAAACCATTGCAGAGCAAGAAATAGATTGGGAAGTGTTAAAAAAACAACTACCTAAAAATACACCAAAACCAAATGAAGATGTCTTACAGCCTGGTTCAATGGTTTTTGTAGAAAGTAGTGATATTTATAATTTAATTGATGTTTCTCAATGGTGGCGCTGGACTAAAGGAGCTAACTGGAGGCAACCTGAGGGCCCTGGCAGTAATATAATAGGTAAAGACCAAGAGCCTGTTGTTCATATTTGTTATTTCGATGCTTTAGCTTATGCAGCATGGTGTGGAAAAAGGTTGCCAACTGAAGCAGAATGGGAATGGGCAGCTCGAGGGGGATTAAAAAATAAAATTTATCCTTGGGGCAACGAATCAGTCGATGAAGGAGTTCCAAAATGTAACTATTGGACAGGGATTTTTCCCATTAAAAACACGAAAAAAGATGGTTTTGAAGGGGTTGCGCCTGTTATGCAATATTCACCTAATGGATATGGTCTTTATGATATGGCAGGAAATGTTTGGGAAATTTGTGAAGACTGGTATGATGAAAACTATTATTCTTCATTAAATTTATCGGAAGTCCAAGACAACCCTAAAGGACCGGAAAAATGGAGTTACCCTTTGGAACCAATGGATCCAAAGCGTGTAATTCGAGGAGGCTCATTTTTATGTAATGATAGTTATTGCTCAAGCTACAGAGTTTCGGCAAGAATGCCATATTCACAGGAAACAGGCATGAGTCACACAGGCTTTAGATGTGTAAAAGACGCGACAAAAATTAATCAATAAATCATAATCAATAATAATTTAATTTATTAATTTTATATAATTATTTCGAGATAAATATGAGAAGGTCATTTTGGTTCTTTTTCTTAATGTGGGCAGGATCTTCTTTTGCACAAGACGCAACAAATAAACAACAATCTTTTAGCAGCAATAGTTTAAGCTATAAAAACCCTTCAGCCTCAATTTCTTTTACAGGTTATTATAGATTTTTAGGCTTTGTGCGAAACCAACAAGAGACATTTCCTAATAATAGTGGTAAAACATTAGTCATTAGTTCAGGTGACGCCTATAGAGAACCTATGTTTCTTTTTAAACTGAATGGTAAGACGAAAGATAATATAACATTTGGTGCAGACCTCATGCTCAATAGTTTATACAAAGGCCCATCAGCGGACCTTACTCAAGCTTTAACCCTTAATCTTGGGCTCAATTTAAACACATCAATTGCTACAAAATACGGAACGTATAATTTTAAATCGGGCGGTGTTTCATGGTATAGACAAAGTCGACTTACTGTTTGGGGAAACCGTTCATTCAATCGTATTAGTATTTTTGAAAGAAGACCACAAACTTCATTAAATAAAATACCAATTAACCGTTACTCAAATTATTACAATAGCGGTTTGATTGATGAAGGGATTCGATATGGAAGTCGTGCCTTTCAAGGTATTTTTCTTAAAGGAACGAAGCTACCGTTTAATTTTTCTGTAAAAGGAGTAATCGGAAAAAGCAATTTCAACCGCTCTACACTAGAAACTAGTGATAATTTTACCGGGTGCTTTCAGATTAAAAATACATTCAGCCCTTCTTCAAAAGCGGCTTATAATTATCTTTCCTCATGGGCGAATACAGATTCTCTAAGCGATGATAGAAGACACTATTTCATTCATACATTTGAATTTGATAAAAAATGGAATAAAATACAAGTACAAATGGAGCTAGGGTTCGGAAACTATCGAGACCCCACACTAAAACTGGGAAATGGAGAAGCCGTCCTTTTAAATATTAAAACTGCAAAATCAACCAAAGTTCCTCTAAACATGCATCTTTACAGAATTTCACCACAATTTGTTAATGTTACGGGTAACTTCTTTAACACCTCAGTCCTCGAGGTATTTCCAAATGTAGGAGGTATAGGAACTACGGTAAGAACGCCCTACCAGAGTCCAATAGTCGGCCTTGGCTCCACCGCAAATAACAGACAAGGTGCGTCTATAAACGCTGATATTTCTATAGGTCAGCTAAAGCTTAATGGGGGTCTTGGTATATTTGCTGAGATTGACACTTCTTATGCCGCATTGTCTTATATCCACAATGTGAATAGTCAGACGCTTTCAAGAATATATGTGTTTGCACAAAACTGGGGCCCATATAATGCCCTAAACTCGACCTATAGAGGAGTATTCGAAAACGTAAACATCAGCGATACTACAGCTAGCGGATTAGCAAACTTCAAAAAGTTTTTTAACACCATTGAATTTCAAGCCAAATACAATAATAAAATTTTCGGTAAGAACTATTATATTTTTTCTTTGACGCGTCTCAACTCATGTCAAAAAAATCTAAAGCCCGTCCCACAGGTTGGAAAACAAGCGCTAATTAGCCAACTAAGCGAAGAAATAGACTTTAGTGTTGAGTTGAGCGAGAAGTCCGCGCTTGTTTTAAGCTATGGCGTAGAAAAAGTATTAGGTAATGCTTCTACTGACATAGGTGACGGTCCAGAGGCCACACCTACAAATACCTTTTTTGAGCGATTGGGCTTAGATAAGCTTTACAGATATACGAATTCTAGAAACCAAAAGAACACACTATTTGGCTTCGGCTTAGATTATAAAATTGGTCAAAATGCAATGATATTTTTCCGCTATAACCAATACCGATATTTTGACCCCAATTTTATAGAAAACCATTTAAAGGGCTGGGAAACCATGCTTGAATTAAAAATAAATTTTTAACCTATGAAAAGAAGCTTTCTACTTTTACTTGTTTTTTGTGCCGTCTTTTTGTCTGACTTTCATCTTCATGCGCAGGTCAATGAGAACATTTGGTTTGACGGACTCTACCGCTCATATTTTGTGCGAGATGCGTTAGACAAAAGCATAGCGAATGATACAATATCAGCCAAGAACACATCAAACGGCTACAATCTGTTAGATCTCAATACCCACGTAAATCCAGTCAAAAACATTGAAGTTTTTGCACAGCTCCGGATAAATAATTCCTTCGGAAGCTTTTTCGGTTCAGGTACAGAAATCAATGTTCGACAACTCAAGGCAAAAGGTACCGTTAGTGACAAGGTCCGATTCAGTGTTGGCGATCTTTTTCTCAAGCAATCTAAATTTACGCTTTATAATTATGATGAAGAACTTTCAGGCTACGAAAATGATATGCTGAAGCCTTACCGAGACATCATTCATTACGAAAATTTTTATACCGAAAATAGATGGCGGCTACACGGTATTCAAACTGATTTCTCTTTTAAATTTGATCGATTTATAAGAAGCCTAAGTTTTGATTTCTTTGTCACGCGACCTCGCGGGTCGAATCAAATAAATGAAACTACGTATTCAAGTGACCTTCTACTTTCAGGGGGTTCAATGGTTTCTGAAATTAACAAAAGACTCACATTTTCAGGTAACCATATCAACTTATTTGAAGTTGCATCTAGTGGCACGCTAAACATTTCAGTGCGCAACCCTGTTCATGACATGTCACTACAGCATCATTTCGGTAATGATAAGTATCGCATTGAACAAAAACTACAAACCGGTTTTTCTCAAAGATACTGGCTCCACTCTGAGCTAGAGAACGGTAGAGCTGATTCAACATCAAACAATACACAAGGAATGTACTTTGAATTAGACAATAAATACATTAAGAAAGACTCTACACTATCGCTAACTGTAGGCTATCGTTATGTAGACCCTAATTTCAGAAGTGCTGGTGCCCAAACAAGACGTTTGGATTATGCTTCAGTTAAAAGTAACACGATTTATCCGATTTATACCAACATGTCTTTGAGAAGGCCAACCTCTATATTTGACCTTTTATCTGACGATAGATTGTACAACCAAGACTTATCGAGTGTCCTAATGGCCTTCAATCCTATTTATTCAAATATACTTCCCTATGGAGATGCTACACCCAATAGAAACGGAGTCTATTTAAAAGCAAGAATAAACAATACAAACAAGGTGTTCCTAACAAAAATTAATGCAGCCTTGTTCAAAGAAGTAATAGGTCAAGGTACGGTTAAAAAAAGACACTTTGGACTACTTAAAGCAATGTTTGCAATCAATTTACATCATGGTTTCGGCTGGAAAAAAGAATTTAGCTTTTCTGCCTCATCAGAAAGCGAAGTCACAAACAGAGGAGGTGACGCGATTTCTTCATTGAATTTATTTAGCCACCAGCTGAATACATCACTGAATGCAGAGTTGGCCAAAAAGTTTTTCATTCAAACAACATATAAGCATTTAAATGCTAATGGCAACGAGTTTTTGACACAGCGTGATAATTTTGGGAATATCATTAATTTTACATTAACTCAAGTAAACCAAAAAGATCACATGCTCTGTCTTGGAATGCTTTATAAATTTAGAGAGAATGTATACGCTAACCTACAGTATAACTGGTGGGGGATGACATTTACCGAGCAAGACTATTTAGATTACAAATACAATAGACTAATATTAATTTTATCTGTAGAATTATGAACATAAAAATAACACCTCTTCTTTTTCTAGGCTTAGTATGCTTTCTACATAGTTGTACGAAAAAAGAATATGAGGGACCATCCATTGAAACCCTCTATGGCGACTTTGAGGTAATCGAGCCACTGATACTTACTAACAAAGCTCCCAGTTTTTCGAGCAATGAACAAGTTGGTTTTCATTGTGAGTTTAACAAACCTGTTGAATGGAAAATTGCTATTAAAGGCTTAAGCACTAATGCTAGCATAGAAATTACAGGGTTTTCGAGTCTTATTGATTCCAGTATGATTATTTGGAGAGGTGGACCGTCACAAGTTCCGTTTTTTTCAGAAGAAGCTTGCGCTATTGAGCTAACTTTTGAAAATGAAATCGACACAATAAAAGATACCATTACTATTATTTCAGCGAAAACATTCGAAAATGGTGTTTGGCTTGAAGACTTTGAGGATGGCTTTCCTAATGATGGCCTTGTTTATTACAATACTGATGGAGGAGGAATGACTTTTTCTGTGGCAAATGATGATGCATTACTAGGAAGCAGTTATTTTAAGATGGGTGGTAGAGTGAATTGGGACTGGCCTTTAGGCAATCTTGATCTGCCGGTAAATATTACCAATACTAATCAATCTTCAGACAACTTATATATTAATATTGGGATACTCTCCGATTTAGAAGATTTACATACTGGACAATTTATAAACATTTTAATTTCTGAAGAAACAGACATTCCTTTTAATGATAATCTGGAAAATAATTCTTCAGATCTTTTTGAATCAACTATGGAGGTATACAAAATAAAGGTGCCTGTAGATTGGAATGGATGGAAAATGATATCATTTAGGTATTCAGATTTTGAGCCTGTATCACCAAACAATCAAGATATCAATTTTAACATGAACCCAAATGATATTAGAGCAATTCGATTTTCTTGTCAAGCGTGCCCTTCCTCTGCTGGAAACCCAATTTGCCCTGAAAACTTCGGTAAAGATGTGCGAACAGATATAGACCATATTATTTTCACTGAAAACTACAGCTTACTAGAACAATAATGAGGTTAACTATACAAATAGCTTTAGCAATTCTTTTTTGTTGCACCCTATCTTGTGATTCCATGCGAGAGGTTAGTATATATGAACCTTCAAAATCTATTTCAGCATTTGAACAATTTCCTCATAAAATACTTTTCACCGGTTCTGAAGAAAATGGAATATGGGGTGTAAAAAACAATTCTTGCAAAGAAGTGTCCTTTGAGAAAACTAATAACTTTAACGGTAAAGATCATCTTCATATAAAGTGGGATGATTCTAAATGTAGCTATATAGCATTAGGCTTAAAATGGAGTAATTTTAAAGGCAAAAACCTTAAGCCCATCATAAAATCAGCTGCCATAGAACTTCGTATTCGTGTTGATTCGGGAGTCCTTTCAAATGTGCCTATGTTTTTTGTTCTTGTAGATTACGGCGGGAACCAATGTAGGGCAAATATCAACTATTTAAACCTTGAAGGAGGACGAATTGATACTAAATGGAGGCGAATACGTATTCCCTTTCAGGCATTCAACTACGAAAAAAATGGGGTAAACATGGGCAATATCAAAGAGCTTCGCATTGAATTTCAAAGAAAGGGGGATGTACACATAGACAATATTGTAATTGTACCACACGAGCACAACTATAAAAAGACAAAGGAAATATTCACAAAAGTATTTGACTCACACCCTATCCAACTTGGAAGCGGGAAAGAGTATTGGTGGGGGATTAATACAAAATATTCATCTAGTCTTCAATTCGGAAGATCCTTCAAAAACGAGAGCGTGGTCATTGAGCTGGATAAATCTAAAAAAGCACCATGGAATACATTTGGATTTTCCCCATACCAATGGATGCGTGTAGATATCTCCTCCATTCATACGACATCTGCACTTACATTTAAACTAAAGTCAACCGAACTACCAAAGCTTCAAACAATTTTATTTGCATATACAGGTAAAAAGAGAAAGCTAGAAAAAATATTAAATGAAAGCCATTATGTCGATAAAGGAAATGGTTTGTATCAAGCATATCTTCCTTTAAAATCATTAATTGGATATAGCGAATTTGAATGGGATGCACTCAAAGAAATTAGATTTAAAATACTTGAGGGTAATAAAGTTGAAATTGGCGACTTTCAGCTTATTGAATTCCGCGGAAACCCTAAAAAACCAACCGAATGGAAAGGAATATAAACCTGTTTATTTGCCTCCTATTTGGTGTGCTACAAACACTTACCGTTTATTCACAAGTGAGTAAAGTCGAAGTGACTACCAATGCATTAGGCAATTTTGAATTACAAAGAAATGGTATGCCCTACTTCATAAAGGGGGCGGGTGCCAAGGATCATTTCGACTTATTAGTCAAATCAGGAGCTAACTCAATTAGGATTTGGAGTACAAACAATAATGCATTGTTAGATTCAGCACATCACCATGGTCTCACCGTCACACTAGGCTTACATGTAAGACCCGAAAGAAGCGGAATGGATTACAATGACGAATATGCAGTAAAAGGTCAAATAGAATATCTTAAAAATGAGGTCCTGAAATATAAGGATCACCCCGCATTATTAATCTGGGGTATCGGTAATGAGGTTGATCTTAGGTATAGTAATTTCAAGGTTTGGGAAACCATCGAAATACTTGCAAAATTTATTAAGGAGGTTGATCCAAATCATCCAACAATGACAGTAACAGCCGGTATTGATCCATCAAAAGCCTTTTACATAAAAAAATATTGTCCAAGTATTGATATACTAGGACTCAATGTATACGGATCAATCGAGAATGCAGGAGCTAATCTCAGAAAGTTTAATTGGGATAAACCCTATATCGTTTCCGAATGGGGTGTAAATGGCCCCTTTGAAGCTAACACAACATCTTGGAAAGCTAAGATAGAGCCGCCGAACGGCATAAAAGCTGATCAGCGACAGCGTAGATACCTAGAACTAATTGCAAAAGACAAAGAACGTTGCCTAGGCAGCTACTGTTTTCTTTGGGGGCAAAAACAAGAATCGACAGCTACATGGCATGGGATGTTCCTTAGCAATGGAAACCCAACAGAGGCAGTAGATGTGATGCAATATTGCTGGACAGGAAAATGGCCACAGTCTAGGGCTCCTTCAATAATAAATATATCACTAGACAACATAGGGTGGAGAAAAGACCATGTGTTGGCTCCTTCAGCGCAAGCAAATTTGAGTATTGAATTGCAAAAATATAACAACAAAGAAGTAATAGTTGAATACGTATTATTTCCAGAGGCCTTTAGCAATAAAATTGGCGGTGATATTCAGAAATCACCAGATCCAATAGAGTTTAAAATCGTCAACCAAAGTGATACTGAACTAACCTTTATAAGCCCAAAGAAAAAAGGAGCTTACCGGCTTTTTGCCTATTTGAAAAATGACAAAGGGCAAAGCTCCGTAGCCAACATACCCTTACTAGTCGAATAAATAACTGTTAAGCTATTTTTTAAAGGATTGAACGAACACCTCATAGCCAGGGCGAAAGAGCAGGACCTCGAACTCACTATTTGGTTGAATTAAGTCGTTTGCCTTATAGATGTTCCAAGCCTTTTCATTCTTATTTCGCCAGCCCACAGAAGCGTACTGATTGTTGGATTCAATTAGATAGCCTTCGCCATTCGTAATAAGTTTTGGTATATCCAATTTTGGAATAGACATAGCGCTAGTAAACATAGATTCTAGCATAGCCGATTCGCTCATATTACCAAAATCAGACGCTTCTATCCACCTAAATAAATGATACTTTAATGTTTTATAAACCTGTTCGTATTTGGGGTAAGACATTAGGTTGTTAGTCTCATAGTAGTCTTCCACTACATCATACAACTCAAAACGATCTTTGTGTTTAGAAAACCAATTTGAAAAATAGGTATTTGAAGCCTGCCCTTCTTTAAGAGAGTCTAATACCCTCATCGTTTTCATTTGTTGACGATAGCCCACCAGCTTATAGACGGAAGATGTAGTGTCACAATTATAAATAAGCTTAAAATTACCTGCTCGAATACTTCTACGCATGTCACTCCCTTCATCAAAACGATCCGTAGCCGCAAAAATATAGTTGCGTTGGTCTTTTTTAAAAAAAGAAACTCCTTCAAACGGAAACTCTCTTTCAATGTTTGCGACATCGAGTATGGTCGGTGCAAAATCAACAAAGCTGACCATCTGATAGGTGTTCCCTCTACAAGTATCATCAATCCACTTAGCTACCATTGGAACACGAAGACCTGTTTCATAAATAGACCGCTTATAACGCGGAAAAGGGCCTCCGTGGTCGCTAAAAAAAAATATAATGGTGTTTTCATATAGGCCATCTGTTTTGAGTTGATCTATAATAACACCGATTTGGGCGTCTAGCTTTTCAATATTTTTATAGTTAGTCAACAGGTCACCTCTAATTCCGCTATCATCAGGAAATAAATAAGGATTTACAACATTTTCCAATTCTTCTTTTGAATATGGTGCCTTGTTCTTCCAAACGCTAGACTCATGTGTTACATTAAAATTAAAGACAGAGAAAAAAGGCTGACCTTCTTTCCTATTTCTCCAGTGTGCAGTTTGACTGCTTTCATCCCAAGCTAATGGAGAAGTGAGCATATTATAATCTTCTTTAGAGTTGTTCGTACAATAATAACCGTTCGCCCTAAGGTCTTCTGTGAAAAAACGAATTGGTTTTATTGGTTTAGCACTGTAGTATGGTAGCGAATTATGGGCATTAATTGTGTTGTTTACTGCAGACTTTTTATATGCCCGCATATGTTGCGTGCCAAGTGTTGTTGGATACATTCCTGTAATCAAACTACTTCGACTTGGGGCACAAACGGGTGAAGGCGTGTAACAATTTTGATACACTATTCCGTCATTTGCTAACTGATTAATATTCGATGTATTTGCACTTGAGTCTCCATACATCGAAAAAAACAAAGATTGATCCTCGCAAATGAGCCATAAAAAATTTGGTGGTTGTTGTCCAAAGCAAAGTGCAGACACAAATAAAGATAGAGAAAAAATAAATATCTTCAAGTTTAATATTTTTTATAAACAAAAAATTAAATCAATTAATTATATTAGCAAACAAAAATACTAATTATAATAACTCAAATCTTTGAGACCACAACAGTTTTTAGAATTTAGCCCTTTAAATTTTTACTCTAACTAATAACTTTTATATGAATTTTAATAATCACATTAGCGCATTTAGTATTAGTGCACTTTTACTAATATCGCTTTTCTCATGTAACTTAACAGATGAAAAACAACAAGAAAATAAGCCACTTAATATAATTTATATTATGGCAGACGACCATGCTTATCAGGCGGTTAGTGCTTATGGATCTGAAGTTAGTAAACTAGCGCCAACTCCAAATATAGATAGAATTGCCCAGCAAGGTGCGCGAATGGACGCTGTTTACTGTACTAACTCTATATGTGGACCAAGTAGAGCCTCAATTTTAACTGGTAAGTTTTCACACATCAATGGATTTTATAAAAATGTTGACGGAGGTGATTTTAATGGCGAGCAACTAACATTTCCAAAAGTTTTCCAAAAAAATGGTTACGAAACAGCAGTAATAGGAAAATGGCATTTAGGAACAACACCAACCGGCTTTGACTATTCCAAAGTTTTAATTAATTGGGGCGGACAAGGAACCTATTTCAAACCACAATTTTGTATCAACGGTACAGATACCGTGACAGAAACTAAGCGTCATTCAACAAAAACAATCGAAGACGATTGTTTAGATTGGCTAGCAAACAAACGGGATACAACTAAACCCTTTTTGCTGCTATATCAATTTAAAGCTCCCCATAGAGATTGGAGGCCTGACTCCATGTATCATGATCTTTTTAGTGATTTTGACTTCCCACTTCCAGAAACCTTTAACGATGATTATGAAGGACGACTTGCAGCAAGCGAAAATATGATGGAAATTGGGAGGCATCTAAACAGAAGAGATATGAAGCAAACACCTCCTTCAGGATTGTCAAGGAGAGACTCAATGCGATGGCTTGCATATGGAGATAAGGGACAGTATTGGTCACCAAATGACACATTAAAAGGCGATGCTCTAAAGTATTGGAAATTCCAAACCTATATCAAAGATTATCTGAGATGTGTTGCTGGTATTGACCGAGCGGTTGGAAGCGTTTTAGATTATTTAGAAGAAAATGGATTAAGCGAAAATACTATTGTAGTTTATACTTCTGACCAAGGGTTTTACCTGGGAGAGCATGGGTGGTTTGATAAAAGGTGGATGTATGAAGAATCTTTCAAAATGCCTTTTTTGATTAAACATCCTAGAATAATTGAAGCTGGAACCAAAACTGATGCTATGGTTATGAATGTTGATTTTGCACCTACACTTATTGATATGGCTGGCATTGAAATTCCAACAGAGATGCAGGGTAAAAGTTTCAAGGGAGTATTTGAAGGAGACGAAAAAAACCAAAGGCAATCAGTATATTATCACTATTATGAGTGGCCTATATGGCATAAGGTTCAACCACATTATGGAATAAAAACAAATCGATATAAACTTATGCATTTTTATTATTCAATGGACGAATGGGAATTATACGATTTAGAAACTGATCCCAATGAAATGAACAACATCTATTCAGAGGCACCAGAAGAGTTGATAGAAAATCTTAAACATGAACTACATGAACTAAGAAAGAAATATAGAGATGATGGTTCTATTGAAGAAATTAGGCGTATGACAGATACAGTTATTAGGAGAGTCTATAACGAGCCTAATAAACTTATGAAATAAATTTTTTATAATTCTAATTTAGTTAAAAAATCAATCGTTAATTTTAAATAGATACATTATGATTTTAGATTCTACATACTACCATAATTTTTTGAAGTCACTATTACAAAAAATTAAAATACTCTTTTTTTTAGTTTTATTTTCAGTACACAATTTTAATGTTTTTGCTCAAACTACCTCGTTAATAAGTGATTGCGATGACTTTATTTCAGGATCAGATGCATGGCCCTTCGTTCTTATAGCTACAACTCTAGATGATGGTGAAGCTAGTCAAGCAGCTCAAACATATACTATCAGTATAACATCATTACCTGCTGATGGAGCTAATGTTAGAGTTTATAAAACTACAGCAAATGGAAGTGAATATTTTGGAGATCCTGTATTATTAACAATTGGTTCTAACAGTATTACAGTATCTGCTGTTTCATTTGATAGAACTGTTAAATTCCAGTTCTCAAATGGAGATGTAGAGTTTGAAGCCTTAAGTCTAAACGGAGAAGATTCTGATTGTGCCACTCCTCTACCTCCAGGACCTCTATCATTAATATCTGACTGCAGCGACTTTACTACTGGACAAGGTGCTGCATGGCCTTTTATTCTTACTGCTACAACCATTTCGGATGGAGTAGCAAGTCAAGCGGCTCAAACATATAGTATGAATGTAACATCTTTGCCTTCAAATGGAGCAAATGTCCGAGTTTATAAAACTGTAGCTAATGGTAATGACTTTTTTGGTAATCCAATAGCATTAACATTAGGTTCAAACAGTATAACAGTAGATGCTGTTTCTTTTGATAGAGCAGTCAAATTTCAATTCTCAAGTGGTGATGTAGAATTTGACGCTTTAAGCTTGAATGGAGAAGACTCTGAATGTATTTGTTCTCCCACATCATATGAAACTGATTTAATCGTGAAATGTGATAGTTATACTTGGATTGATGGCAACACTTACACCGCATCAAATAATACGTCAACATATACTTTAACTAATACGGTGGGTTGTGATAGCATTTTAAATCTTAATTTAGTTATAAACGAATCTAGTGCTAGTACAGACACTCAATTTGCAACTGAATCTTACACATGGATTGATGGAGTAACATACACAGAATCAAATAATACTGCGACATTTACACTGACAAATAGTAATAATTGTGATAGTATTGTAACTTTAGATTTAATAATAAATAGTTCTTCTGAAATAAATACATTTGCTAAACAGTGTGAAATACAGGTCTTCCCTAATCCTACAAATGATGTGCTTAATTTTTCATTAGATAAATACAAAATTCAGGAGGTTTTTCTTTTAGATACTCAAGGAAGAACGATATTATACCAGTCAAATTTGCTTGATAAAAATCGAATTGATTTATCTAATTTTGTTGCTGGTATTTATTTTCTTAATATAATAACTTTTGAAGGAATTATAAATTTTCGTATTGTTAAAAACTAGCAATCTTTTCTGCTATATCGCAAAAAAACTATAGTTATTTTAGAATTACAAAAGAGGAAAAACTAAATGAAAATATTTCCTTCAAATATTTAGACATTTTATATTTTTTAAAAATTCAATAATTTAATATTTCCAAAAGGAGCAACTTATAACAAGGAAAATGGCCGACTTCGAACTACTGAAACGTATTTGTTATTTGAGCTAACTAAAAGAACTACAGGGATTTATGAGAATAAAAAAAAGCGGAAAACTATCTCAAAATGAAATGGATTCCGCTTTGGTCGACCTAAGTGTCCTTATTTCG
>MDSV01148252.1_pt1 | contig 16786 bp, 7 predicted proteins | sample 810851 | NCBI WGS metagenome assembly MDSV01 (sample SAMN05326640, study PRJNA326480) | marine metagenome | isolation source: seawater | place: Atlantic Ocean: North East | collected 2012 | reverse complement strand
CTGGCTGATGTACGTCTCGAGCGTGATTTTCCCGCACACGCAAAACAGCTCGACGTAAAAGTTGCGCAGCGTCTGCGTCAGGTTCCGCAACACGATGAAGCACGTGATCGGTATCCAGCTCGTGTATGGGTGGACCTTGTTGTACTCCAGCTTCGGGAGCACGTAAATGTGCTCGTGGTACCAGTACAGCACGATGAGCGTCGCGCCCGCCATCAGGCTCTGGATGGCGATCCGCGGCGCGTGCGGCTTCTCGTCGACCCACTTGAGGAACGCTTCGTATCGCGGGTGCGCGTACGCACACACCATCCCGTAAATCCAAACGTACCGGTCCAAGCCAGATCGAAAGAACCACTCGTGCATCGGGTCGACGTCGGGTTTTGTCGGGTCCGTGTACTTGAGCAGAAACTCGAACGGCTTGAACACGATCCCGAACACGCCCGGCACTTCCCACAGCACGTACACGAAAACGACGCACGCGAGCGTTTTCGCCGCCACGACGCCGTTTTTGTCGTTGTGTTCTTTGTACGCCAGCAAGGAGAAGTACACGAAGAGCGTGAACAGCGTGTGCATCGGGCAGATGTAGTACAGCGTGTAGTCGTTGCGCATCACCAGACAGGTAAAGAACACGAAGAAGTTGAGCCGCCACATCATCTGCCAGAAGCGCGGCGCGCTGAAATCTTTCCGCACGTAGTAGTAGGAAAAGTTGCCGAAGCCGGTCATCCACACGTACGCCGCGATGAAGAGCCGGATCGCGTTGTACGCCTCGCTGGCTTTGAAGTAGTGGTACAGCAAGAAAAGCACCTGCATCCAGCCCTTCCATTCCTCCGTCTGTTCGCGGTTCAAAGGCGCGTGCGTTTTGGACTTTTGCAGGCTCGTGCGCCAGCCGTACGCGGCGAGCGCGACGAACAGCGCGAGAAACAAGTCGCGGTCGTACGACTTTTCCGAGTCAGGGATCGCTCCGGTGCGGTCGGCGAAGTAGAAGAGCGCCAGCACCAGCCCAAACTCGGCCCACGCGCGCAGCGTCCCACGGCTCGCGAGCAGCGCATTCTTGTCGCCCATCGCGATGCGCACCGGCGCAAGCTGCGCGAGTCGCCGCACGTCGAACAGAGGCCCGAGGCTCTCAACGACCGGCGCGGAGGACTTCCCGACGGACTCGTCCGTGGAGGCGGGTGCCGCCGCGTGCGCACCGCTCTCTTCGTCGCGCTTCAAGACGCCAAGCGGGGACTCGCCCGGACCTTTCGACGCGCCGGTCGCGGTCAGCGGTAGGTCACCCACGTCGGCTTCGCGTTTCCCCGAGCCGTTCCGGCCGTGCAGGCGAGCGTGCGCGGTCTCCGCCATCGCGCTCAGCGCGCAGACCACCGCGAAGATCAGGAAGCACCCCATCTGCGCCGAGCTGTGCACGACGTGCACCGTATCCCGGGCGGACATCGACTCCACGACGATGTCGGACATCGCGTCGCGTCGATGCTTGTCACTCGCACGCGAGCTCCCCGCGCGGGACGCACTGCAACGGAGGACGCGGACGCGCTATCTCCTCGCGATTCGGCGGTCTGCCAGCCTCTGAGGCCCACGATCGAGGAGGTGCCCTTGTCTACGCAGGGTCACAAGCTCACAACTCCATCCGGTCAAGTGCCGAACTGCACCGATCGGCGGAAGATTCAAACTCGCTTCACAACTCGTCTTTTCCTCATTCCGGCGCGCGCGATAGGTCTCGGTCGCGGCGCCCGACAGGGCCATGGCCGACCCCTCGGACCCCGGCGAGCCGCCCCTCGCGCCGAGGGGCCATCAAGGTCCTGCGCACGCCGGCGCGCCGCCCCCGACGGCGTCCACCTCCGCGCCAGCGGCCGGCGCGCCCGGCGTGCCCGGCTCGCAGTCGCACGCGGATGATTTGCGACAGCTCGAACACCTGCGTCTGCAGCACGCGGCGAGCGCGCACCCCGAACAACTCGCGATGGGTGCGCCCGGGGCTGGGTACGCTCCCGCGCCGGCGCCTGTGGCGTTCCCCGGGGCGGCGGTCCCCGCGAACCTCCCGACGTCATCCGCCGGGGGCGAGCGTTTGGTCGCCGCGATGGAGCACGTGGACCGCGTGGTTTCCATCTTCCTAGAGGACATCGGACGCGCCGTCGCGGCGGTGCGCGCGGAGGTGGCCGCCGAGCGCGAGGCGTCTCTGCGCGCGGTGGACGAGGCGCACGCGGACGCGCGCGCGGCGGCGCACCAGCTCGTCGCGGACCAGCGGGACTTCGAGCGGCACCGCGCGCAGACGGAGGCGGACCTCGAGCGGCGGTGGGCGGATCTTCGCGCTGAGCAGGAGAGCGACAAAAAAGAGCGCGCGCGCGTCGAGCGCGAGATCCGAGAGATGTCCCAGCGCGCCACCGCGGAGACGCAGGCCGCGGCGCTGGTGCAGATGCAAGCGGCACAGGCGGCGCAGGCGGCGTCGCTCAGGGCCGCGCTGGGAGGCGACCTCGAGGGCGGCTTCGAAGCCGACGCCGGCGGGCTCGGCGGTTTCGATCCGACCGGGCTCGGCGCAGCGGGGCGGCCCGCGGGCCACCGCGGCGTCGCCGGCGCGGACGCGCCCGCGATGACCGCCCTGCCCAGTGGGATGGTGGAGTTTCCCGCAGATGGGTTCTACCCCACGCCGGACGGGCTCGCCGCACACCCCGACCTGCCCCCGCCCGGGCACGGCGCTTCTGTGGCGGCGGCGGCGGCGGCGCGAGGAGAGAGCGGCCCCGAGCTGGTGTTCGCGATCGGCGGCCTCGCCAAAGCCAACCAGCCGCTGTGGACGGCGGAGGTGTACGAGGCGGCGCACGGCGCCTGGCGCGTGCTCCCCGAGATGTCCACCGCGCGCGGATACCTGGCGGTCGCGCGCGGGGGGGCGGGCACGTCCGGAGGACGCGGCGCGCGCGACGCTGCCGGAGAGACGCGCGAGCCCACCACCGTGCTGGCCATTGGCGGCAGCGACGGCACGCGCACGTTGCGGTCGGCGGAGGAGTTTGATTTCGCGCTGGGCGCGTGGCGCACGCTGGCGCCCATGAGCGCACCGCGCATCTGGCTCGGCGCGGCGACCGTCGGGAGCCGCACGTACGCGGTGGGCGGGTACGACGGCGCTTCGTACCTGGACCTGGTCGAGGCGTTCTCGCCCGGCCCGGAGGACGCGGCGCCCGGCTCGACGGCGGCGCAGGGCCGCTGGGAGCGGTGCGCGAGCCTGTCGTCGGGGCGAAGCACGGCGGGCGTCGCCGGCTGTGGCGGCGTGCTGTACTGCGTGGGCGGGTTCTCGTCTCCGAACTACCTCTCCCTGTCGGAGGCGTACGACCCGGTGGCGGACCGCTGGTGGGGCGTCGCGCCGCTCCTCTCCGCGCGGCGCGACCTCGGGCTGTGCGCGCTGGAGAGCCGGCAAATGCTCGTCGCCGCGGGCGGGTACGACGGGAACGCGTACCTGGGCTCGGTGGAGGCGCTGGACCCGCGGACGAACGGGTGGCGTCGGCTGGCGCCGCTCCGCACGCCGAGGCAGCTGATCGGCCTCGCGAGCGCGGGCGACGAGATCTTCGCCGTCGGGGGCTTCGACGGGCGAGAGACCAGCCGCGCGGTGGAGGTGTACGACGCGCGCGCGGACAGGTGGATGGACGCAGCGCCCATGTCGCAGCCTAGGCTGGGGCTGGGTGTGTGTTGCGTGTGAAGCGACGCTTGTGGGTAGAGTGCGCGCCAAACGCGCCAAACGCGGGCGCGCGAGGTAGACTCAGACTGCGTTATCGAAGGCGCGCGTACGGCGGTCCACGAACGAAAAGCGTTTTTTTTTTCCTCCTCGATCGCAGGATCGTGTGAGAGATGGATCGGCCAGACGGCATTCGGCTCGTTTTCGATTCGCCGACTCGGCGCCTTGTCTCGCGTCGTCAGCCTCCCACGCACCACCCTCGCCCGCGCGAGAGCCCTCTCGCCTCGCGAGATGTCATCGTCGTCCCTGGCGTTCGGCGCGGGCGCGGGCGTGGGTGCCGCGCTCGCGGCGCGCCGCCCCGGCACCCGCCCCGCGCGGACCGCGACGGGCGCGGGCGCGCGTCGTGCGCATCCGAGGAACCGCGTGCCGAGCGGTGCGGGCTCGTCCGCGGCGCCTCGCGCCGCCCCCGAGTCGTCCGCCCCCGAGCCGCCCCCGCCGTGGTCCGCGCTCTCCGTGCCCGTGTACAGCCTGGCGACCGTGCCGGCCACCGGCGCGACCGCCGGGGACAGCGCGCCCCGCGCGAGCATGAACATCACCACCTACTGCTGCCCGGTGACCATCGCGCCCTCGCGCCGGTTCGCGGTGGCGTTGTACACGCACACCGCCACCGCGCGCAACGCGCTGGCCACCGGGCGCGGCGTGCTTCAGATTTTGCGGAAGCAGCACGTCTCGCTGGTGCCTCTGTTAGGGAAGCAGAGCGCGCACGACGTGGATAAGCTCGACGGCGTGCGCGCGGAGGGGTTTTCGATCGTCGAGCGCCACGGCGCGCCGACGCTCGCTGACGCGTACGGCGTCGTCGCGCTGGAGATTGTCTCCGTGGAAACCGCGGGCGACCACCACCTGGCGCTGTGCGAGGTGGTGGCGCACGAGACCCTGGCGGGGGAGGGCGAGCCCCTGTACACGGCAGACCTGCCGAAGCCGTGACGAAGCCGCCGAGATGGTGTGTAGTGCGCGGGGTTCAGGATGACATCACGCGTGCGAGGACTTCACCCGTCATCACTCGGCGCCGCGCGGTGCCGATTTTTCATCAGATTCGCGTTCGGCAGTCGTCGGCTCGTGCCGTCGTTCGACGCTTCGAACTCACTCGCGCGACCGTAACACCACGCCTCGTTTCCGTGGGAAACGGAGACTTTTCGCGGCAGTGCCAGATGCGCCGCGGGCGCGTCTTGGTCCCCTCGAACGCCTCCCACACGTCGTCGCAACCCCCGGGCCAGGGACGCGGGGGTCGCCGCGGGATGGAGTGCCGCGACCCGAGCGCTTTCGCGCTCCTGTGCGCGGCGATGTTCTTCGTCTACTCCGACCAGAACCTCATGGCGCCCAACCTGAGCCAAATCGCGGACTTCTTCGGGTACGACGACGACGAGCGCGACGCCAAGCTGGGGGGGCAGATCTCCGTGGCGTTCTTCCTGCTCGGCCTGCCCGCGACGCTCGTCATCGGGCTGCTGTGCGACGTCGTGCAGCGCAAGCAGGTGCTCGTCGCGACGCTCGTGCTCGGCCAGGGCCCGTGCCTCCTGACCGTCTTCGTGACGGAGTACTGGCAGCTGTTCGCGCTGCGCGCGCTCACGGGCGTCGCGGTGGGGGGCGCGTTGCCGCTGGTGTACTCCATCGCGGGGGACCTGTTTCCACCAACCTCGCGAGCGTACGCGAGCGCGATGGTGGGCATCTGCTCCTCGCTCGGCTCTATGTGCGGCCAGGGCGTCGCCGGATTCATGGGCCCGACGTTCGGCTGGCGCCTGCCCTTCGCCGCCGTCGCCGCGCCCGGCCTCGTCGTGGCGTGGCTCGTGCACGCGTTCGCGGAGGAGCCCGCGCGCGGGGTGGCGGAGGGAAAGGCCTCGGGCGAGGACGGGGACGACACGGACGCGCGTCAGAGCGACGATTCTGGAGATGCCACCGGGAAAAACGCCGCCGGGTCGACGGAGGATGGCGAGCCGAACGCGCGCGTCACCGCGACGCGGTTAGCGCTCGATTTCGCGCGCAAGTCGCGGAGCGTCGTGTCGCGCCGGACGAACGTCTTGGGGTTCCTGCAGGGCATACCCGGGTGCGTGCCCTGGTCCATCATCAGCGTGTTCATGAACGACTACCTCGCCGTGGACAAGGGCCTCGGCGTCGAGGCGGCGACGTCGCTGCTGATGTGTTTCGGCCTGGGCGCCATGGGCGGCACCGTCGGCGGCGGCGTCGTCGGCCAGAGGCTGTACAACGCGTCGCCGCGGTACGCGACGAGCTTCATGGGCGCCGCCGCGGTGGCGGGGATCTTCCCCTGGCTCTACTTGGTCCACGCGGACGACTACGACAGCAGCGACGAAGGGGCGATGACGATGAAGTGCGTCGTCGCGGTGTGCGCCGGAATGCTGTGCTCGGTGACGGGCGTGAACGTGCGCGCGATGACGGTGAACGTCAACGACCCGCGCGAGCGCGGGACGGCGTTCGCCTGGTTCAACCTGACGGACGACCTGGGGAAGGGCTTCGGGCCGGTGTTGATCGCGGCGCTGATCCACGGGATGGGACGGCGAAAGGCGTTCGAGCTCGGGTTCTGGTTCTGGGTGCCGTGCGGGGCGCTCTGCGCGCTGTGCGGGCTCACCGTCCCGGCGGACGAGGCGCGGGTGCGGCGCGAAACCGAGGCGCGGCGCCGGCGCCGGGCGCGCGGCGAGGGCGAAGCCGCCGCGCTGCTCGGCCCGAAGGGGGGGGACAAGATGGTCTAGTCGTGCACGTGTAGACGTGTGATGTGTGACTACACCCGCACGTAGTCTACCAGTCGCGCGAAAAGCGAATCGATTCGCTCGTCTCTGCGCGGCGAATGAAAAGAGTCTAGTCCGTCGCGCGCGTCTCTCTGGGTACGTTCAGTCCCGCAGTTTTTTTTTCGCTCGCGCGCCGTACCTCGCGAAGACCTACGCGGCGGCGGCGCCCGTCGCCGCGCCCGTTGCGGCGGCGTCGCGCGCTTTTTCGTCAAAAAAGCGCTTCCAGGCGGCTTCCGCCGCGAGCCGCGTGGTCACCGGCGGGTCGAGCGTCGCGCCGGTCGCGTCGAAGACCATGGGCCCGGGACACGCGTAGCGGTCCTCCAGGCGCCACGCGTCCCTCTGCCTCGCGAAGGACGCGAACGCGGGACCCTTCAGGTCCACGAGCGTCTTCCGCACCACCAGGCGGTCCTTCCCCTCCCGGCGCTCGGCGCGCAGCGTGCGCGGCAAAGGCACGCCGGCGACACGCCACGCCTCCGCCGGATCGGTGGGGTTCTCGATGGCCACGACCGCGCCGTTCGCGCCCCCCGCCGCGAGAAGACACGCGGCGTGGCCCAGGTTGTACGCGTACGTCGCGTCGAAGTCGGAGGGCAGGCCCGCGCGCCCTTCGTACCCGCAAAAGTGCGTCCGCGGGCGGAACGCGGCGGCGGCGTCGGGGGGCAGTCGCTCGGCGACCAGCCTGGCGAGGAGCTTCTCCGTCTCGAGCGCGCTGAGGTTCGGGTTCCCGTGCGCATCCTTCGCGAGCGCGAGCTCGCGTAAAAACCAGGAGGGCACGCCGCGCGCCGCCTCGGCGGACTCGGCGGACAACCCGGGGAGCGATTTCCCGGACGAGCCAGCGGTTTCACGGTTTCCCAGCTCGTCCGCCAGTTTCTGGATCTCGTGCGTGAAGGAAAGCAAGCCTTCCGGCACCAGCACCACGCCGTAGTTCAGCCCGCGTTCGCGCCTGGCGCGCACGAGGTCGGCGACGGATGTCGCGACGTCCGCCAAAGCGAGCTTCTTTTCGGCCACCTCCTCGCCCAGCAGCGCGACGTTCGGGCGCGCGCGCAGCGCCACCTCCAGGGTCAGGTGGCCTGCGCGCCGGCCCATGATCCTGACGAAGTGCCAGTACTTCCTCGCAGAGCGCGCGTCGGCGGCGAGGTTGCCCACGATCTCGGCGTACGTCTTGCTGGCGGAGTCGAACCCGAAGCACACCGGAAGGACGCGTTCTGGAATTTGGAAATCGTTGTCCACGGTTTTCGGCACGGCGACCACCGCGGTTTCGACGGCGTCGGCAGCGAAGCTTTCGGCGAGGTACGCCGCGTTGGTCGCCGAGTCGTCGCCGCCGACGATGACGAGCCCGTCCAGCTTCAGGTCGCGACACGTCCTCGCGGCGGCCGCGAAGTGTTCGGGCGTGTGCAGGCGGAACCGACCGGTGCCGAGGAGGTGGAACCCGCCCTGGTTGAGAAGCGGCTTCAGAGTCTCGGCGGTGACTTCCGTCCAGCGCTTGCGCACCAGCCCCTCGGCGCCTCCGAGGAACCCGACGAGCGCGGGCGCGTCCTTCGCGCTCTGAGGCGAGAACCGGCGCGCCAGGCAGTCGAACATGCCGGCGGCGACGTTGTGGCCGCCGGCGGCGGGGCCGCCGCTGAAGAGCAGCCCGAGGCGCGCGGCGCCGCTTTGCTCGGGACCGCGCACCGGCTTGGAGCGCGTGTCGGGCGAGGGCGCGGCGGAAGCCTCGGTGACCCTGAAGGTCGGGGTCGACGCGGTGTTGGGGAACATGAGCGGGTCCGCGAGGCGGATCAGGCGCCCGCCACGGTCGCCGACGTCGTCCGACGCGCGGCGCGCGTGCTCGGCGAACGTGGGCGCGGGCTCATCCGCCGCCACGTCCTCGGCGACGAGCTCGTCCTTGAACGTGAAGTGCAACTCGTCTCCGGCCAAACACCGCGCCAGAGCGGGTTTGTACGCCAAACGCTGTCTGGCGAGAGGCGAGAGATCCTCCATGGGTTTCGGCGGAGGGTGGACGGAACGCTTCGGAGCGCCGATACGCGCGTCGCGACGCGCGGCGGGCGTGTGCGCGGTGAGCAATGCGGTGGGAGTGCGCGACCCTTGAGGCTCGAACCGTCGTGGTTTTCGCAGAAGTCGTGGTACAAGCAGTTTGTCGCTCGCGAGTTTCGCGAGAACCGTCGACGTGGCACCTGAAACACCTGACAGCACGAATTTTACGACACCGCCCGTCACAACAGGCGCGCTCGAACCCCACCGAGATGGTCGAAGGCCACGGCGTGCACCGCGTGGCGGTGACGCATCGACGCGCGCTCGTCGGTAAACGATTCGCCGCCACATCTCCGAACGGGAGGTTCGAACAGGGCGCGCGCGCCATCGACGGCGAGCCTTTACGCAAGATCGAGGCGATCGGCAAGAACCTCTTCTACTTTTACGGAGACGCGTCCGCGTCGAACCGCGCGGAGACGAACAAAGTCGTGCACGTGCACTTCGGCATGAGCGGCAGGTTCGGCGTGTTCGCCGCGGATACCGCGCCCGATGCCACCGCGAACACTCGGCTACGACTGGAGGGCCACGGGATTGTCGCGCTGCTCTCCGCGATGACGGTGGACCTGGTGGACGAATCCGCGTACTTTGCGAAGAAGGAAAAGCTCGGGCAGGACCCGCTGCGCGAGGACGCGTGCCCGGACACCCTGTGGGCCAAGTTTTCCAAGTCGCGCAAGTCCGTGGGCCTGGCGCTGATGGACCAGGGCATGTTCGCGGGCGTGGGGAACATTTACAGAGCGGAGATCCTGTACAAAGCCGGCGTGCACCCCGACGAGCGGTGCGCGGATGTGGCGCGCGAAACCTTCGACAAAGTTTGGTTTCACACCGTCGAGCTCATGCAGAGAGGATTCGTCAACGGGTCCATCTTGACCGTGGACCCCGAGGAGGCTTTAGTGTTGGGCGACCCCTGGACGCGAAGGTACGTGTACAACCAAACGAAGTGCGGGCGGTGCCGCGGCGGCGTGCGCGTCTGGGACATGGCCAACCGGACCGTGTACGCCTGCGAGACGTGCCAGCCGCTGCGGGGCGCGGGCGCGGGCGTCGCTTCGCAGAAAGCGAAAGGCGACCGCGAAACCGAAACCGACGCGAAGAGCCAGCCTTTTGTGCCTTTCGTGTCGCACTGCGCGCCGGACTCCGACCGCGCGGCCGCGATGGAGCCCTCACGCCTCACCGTCGCGCAGCTCAAAGCCGCGCTCACCGAGCGGGGATGGCCCGAGGGGCTCAGGAGGTCCGCGCGCAAGAGCGAGCTGGTGGAAGCCGTGCTCGCCGCGGGCGCGCCCGCGGCGGACGCGGCGGCGGACACGGCGGCGGCGGCGGCGGCAGCGGTGTACGTGCCCCCCCCTGGGCGCGGCGCCCTGTCGCCGGGCACCAAGGCGCTCGAGTCCCGCATGAACTCCGCGAAGGCGGCTGCGCGCGAGAAGCTCGCCGCGGGCGAGAAGGGCAACGTCGAGCACGTGGCGCTGGCGGACGACGAGACGCGCGCCGTCGCGACGGCGACTGGCGCGAAGCGCGCGCGAGACGCTTCGGCGGCGCCTCGAACCCCTGACGCCTCGGAGACGAAACCGGCGAGAGTCCGAACCGGGAAGACGGCGCGGAGACTCGATGCGGAGTAGCGCTCGCCAGTGACGAAACGCACGCGCGCGTAGCCATTCTTTCGTACAGAGCTCTATGTATCGCTACTTGGCGTCGCGCGGGTCCGCGCGACGCTCCTTTATTCTTCGCGCGCCGATGGTCGCCGCAGGACGCCGTCCGCCCACTCGCCCGCCATTTTGCTACCCCCCAGCGCGCGCAGGTCCAGCACGCCCGGACCGTTGGGCTTGCCCTCGAAGAACTCGCCGCTGAACGACCCCCCGCGCGCGTACGTCAGCACGCCGCGTCCGTCCGGCAAGCCGTCGCGCCACCGCCCCTCGTACGTGTCTCCGTTTTCAAACACCTGCTTCCCAATGCCCTCCGGCTTGTTTCCGAACCCCTCGCCCTCGTACACGCGGCTCCCGGCGTATTCCAGACGCACGGTCGCCCGGATCGACCCGCTGCGGTCGCGGTCGAGCACGGACGCCAGGCGGTTCTTGACCGCGTCCTTCGACCCGGCGTCCTCTTCCTGATCGGAAGCGGAGCGCCCCGCGAAACCGAACAGCCCGCCGCGCCGCGGTCGCCCGTCCGTGAGCTCGCCGAAGTCGTCGTCGTCAAAGTCGAAGTCGTCGGAGTCCTCCGCGGCGGCGGAAGCCACGGGCCTGTACCCGATGACTCTGCCGGTGGGGTCCTCCTCGGGCTCTAGGACGCGCACCACCACGGGCGAGGCGTCGATACCGGGGGGCAAGGGTACGACCACGGCGGCGTCGCCGTCCTCCGGGGCGCCCGCCGGCGCAACGTCCGGCGCGTCGGCGCGCGCGGCGGCTTCGTCCGTCCGCCGTTCCTCCGACGGCGGCGACTCCGTCGGAGCCGGCGCCGGCGCCGAGGCGAGGCGCGCGTTCTCTTCCTCCTCGTCGACGTCCTGGAATCGAAACTTGGACGCCATCTCCGAAGGCTTCGCCCCAGCCTCCGCGCGCGCCTCGGGCGGCGCCACCGCCTCGGCGACGTCCTCGGGCGCCGGCATCGGCAGCGGCGCTCGCGGCGCAACCGGGACGGTTTCGCGTTTCGGAGGCAGGGGCAGAGGAGGAGGCGCTTCGTTCGAGGCGTCGGGAGCCTGCTCGGGAGCCTCGTCCTCTGCTTCGTCCGCCGCGCCGTCGTCATCGCCGCCGTCCTCGCCCGAACGAAGCCTCTTCTGGCCCTCGGCGTGCGCCTCGACCATCTTCGCCGGGTCCCCCAGCCCGAGCTTGCGCAGCATGTCGCCGGTGAGCTTCTGCGCCGGCCGCGCCTTCTCCGCCTCCTCGCGCGCCTGCTCCTCCCTCGCCTCGCGCTCCTGGCGCTTCGCGCGCCCCACGGACTCCGCGCTCGTGCGCTCGGCGCCCGGGCGCGAGACCGCGGAGGCGAGCTTCGCCTGCATGCCGGGGATGGAGGGGAAGGACATGCCCAGCAGCGAGGGCGCCTTCTTTCCCGCCGCGCCGCCGCCCGCGGCCCGGTCGCGCGCCGCCGCGTCCTCCGGCTGCGCGGCGACCAGCAGCGTGACGAGCACCTGGTCGGGTGGCGCTCGCGGGTCCGGCTTCGCGGCGGTCACGATCTGCGGCACCTCCACGCCCACCAACGACGCGAGCGCGTCGGACGCCGCGCGCACCGCGGCTTCCGTGAGCGTCGCCTGCGTCTGGACGGAGACGCAGGCGAACTCGGCGTTACGCAAGACTCGCCTCCGGAGAAACGGCGACGTCTCCGCGGCGGCGGCGGCGGCGTCGCGGATCGCCGCGCTCTGGCCTTCGTCGGGCGCGAAGTTGAGCTCGAGCGTGCTCGTCCCGTACCCGACCACGCACGCGCCGCACCCGAGCTTGGCGTTTCGCGGCCGCCCCGCGACGAGAGCTCGGAACGTCTCGGGCGACAGAGCGGGCTCGTACTTCCACGCGCGGTTGCGCGACTTCGACCCGGGCGTCGACTCGGACGCGGCGCCGTCCAGGCCGACCCACGCGGGCGAGGCGAGCATCTCCAGGATCGTCCACGCGCTCCACTGCGCCGTGATGTCCGCGAGTTCCGTCACCTCCGCCACGGTCAGAGGGTCGCCGTTGGCGGCGACGCCGCCGGTGAGCGCCTCCTGCGGCACGACGGTCACGGCGTCCGCGCTTTTCTGCGCGGCGAGCAGCGCCTCGACGGCGTCCGCGGATTTCCTCGGGCCCTCGAACGCGAACGGGGTCATCGCCGCGACGATGAACGCCGGCCCGCGGTGCGTGATGCCCTGCGACCCGCCCACGTTGAACCAGCCGCGCTGGCTCGGGCCGTCCTTCAGGCGCGCCAGAGACTCGACCATCTTCAGTGGCGCGCCGATCATCTCCGACGCGGACGCCACCACCACGACCACCGCGGGGGGGTATCGCGCCACGCCGCCGCCGAGGATCCCGCGCGACACAGCCTCCGCGTTCTGCTCCACGGCGCTGTCCTTGGGGTCGACCGTGCCGGGCGGGAGCCGCCACCGGTTCGGCGCGAGCGCGGTCTGCAGCGCGTTCGGGTCCGCGCTGAGCGACCAGAACTGCGCGCGGCGCAGCGCGCCTCGGGACACGAGCCGGTCCACCACCGCGCAACCGCGCGCGCCGAGGCCCACGATGGCGACACCGCCGCCGTCGGAAGACGTCGCCGCGGAGGAATCCGCCGCGGCCACGGGCCCGCGGGCGCGGACGCGCCGGCGGAGCGTTCGCGGGCTGCCGGCCCGGAGCGCGTCGGCCGTGCCGATGGCGATTCTCGAGGAGCCAACCAGGGAGACGCGGGGGGGCGCCGATCCCGGCTCGCCTCGCCCGCGGGCGTAGCCACGACCGATCGCGGCGCGAGCCGCCGCGGAGGCGACTGAAGCCATGCTCTCTCGACAAGGGGGGCGGGGTTGAGTGCGGCCGAACGAGCATCTTGTTTGTTTAAAAACTGACTCGACAGTTCGCGACGGTCGGCTGGCACGTGGCACCAGTGCACTTGGTCACAGAAAAAAAAGGGTCCAACACAACGTCTCTTCTCTCTCGCGTTCACATCCTAAACACCTCTCCATCACGCCCTAGGCGCGCCGCACTCCACGCAGAACTTCCCCGGCGCGGCGTGCTTGGTCCCGCAGGCGGCGCAGAACTTGCCCGCGCCCGTGGCGGCGCCCGCGCCGACGCCGAGTCCCGCCATGACGCTGGCGACGGCCCCCATGCCGGCGCCGCCGGCGTCGCCGGCGGCGGGCACGATCTGCGAGACGTCCCCGAAGGCCACCTCGGGGATGCCCGCGATCCCTTCCGGCGCCTTGACCGCGTACATCGAGCCCCCGTCCGGCCCGCGCGTGGTGACAAAGATGGTATCCAGGTCCCTCCCCCCGAAAGTCACCGACGTGGGGCACTTCACCGGCAACTCGATCTCGTGGTCGACGACGCCGTCGCGCGACACGCGGATCACCTTCGAGGCGCCGCTGATCGCGATCCAGGGGCACCCGTCCGCGTCGCACTGCGCGCCGTCGGGGCTGCCGTCCATGTCGGACGGGAGCTCGTAGAGCAGGCGGCGGTTAGACAGCCCCGCGCGCGGGTCGTAGTCGAAGCAGTACACGCGGCGCGTCGGGGAGTCGCAGAAGAACATCGTGCGCCCGTCGGGGGTGAAGCAGGTGGAGTTTGAGCACCGGATCTTGTAGTCGATGATCTCGGCGAGTTCCCTGGTGCCGGCGCTCATGCGCCACACCGAGCCGATCTCGTGCGCGTCCGCGCGCCACGAGTTGTTGTACGACCCCACCACCAGGTTGCCGAAGCGGTCCACGCGCGCGTCGTTCGGGCGCGTGTTCAGCCCGGGCTCGAACGCGGACAAAACCTCCTTGGCGCGCGTCCGGGGGTCGTACGCGACGATGCCCGACTCGGAGAGCCCGAGCAGCAGCGTGCCGTTGGCCCGCAGCGCGACGAACCCGAGCACCTCGCCGAACTCCGCCTTCACGGGGTCGTGCACGAGGTCCCAGGACCAGAGCGTCTTGCCGGGCGCGTCCACCCAGTGCAGCGTCTGCGACACCGCGTCCCACACCGGGGACTCGCCCAGCTCATTCTTTACAGCGGCCACCTCTTCGGCCCAGAGCTTTTCGGGGCCGGCGGGGTTCGCGTCGAACCCGAAGATGCGCGCGAAGGCGTCCGCCTGCAGCGAGGCGCCTCCGACCAGGCACCCGTCCACGTCGGGGCACCGCATGAGCTCGTCCACGGAATCGGGCTTGACCGAGCCGCCGTACTGGATGACCACCGCGTCGGCGGCGGCGTCGCCGAAGGTGGCCCGCGTCCAGCCGCGGATGAACGCGTGCACGGACTGCGCGATGGCGGGGGTCGCCGTGAGGCCTGTGCCGATGGCCCACACGGGCTCGTACGCGATCACCACCTTGCCGGACGCGATCTCCTCCGCGGAGACGTTCTGCAGCGCGCCAGCCAGCTGCTCGCCGCACACGTCGCGCACCAGGCCGCCGTCGTACTGCTCCTTGCTCTCGCCGATGCACACCACGGCAGCGAGGCCGGCGTCCAGGATGGCGCGCGTCTTCAGGCCCACCAGCTCGTCCGTCTCGCCGAACAGCTCGCGGCGCTCGGAGTGCCCTACCAGCGCGAACGTCGCGCCCACGGACTTGGCCATGCTCAGGGACGTCTCGCCGGTGTACGCGCCGTCCTTTTCGAAGTAGACGTTCTGCGCGCCGACGGCGACGCCCGAGCCCTCCAGGATGCGCGCCACGGGCGCCAGGAACGCCGCGGGGGGGCAGCACAGCACGTCGGCGTGCGCGCGCGCGACGCCGCCGTCCGCCTTGGCGGCCGCGGCGACGAGTGCCGCGAGCGTCTCAGCCTCCTGGAGCGTCGCGGGGTTCATCTTCCAGTTGCCGGCCATCAGAGGGCGGCGCTCGGCCGCGGCGGCGGGCGCGAGCTGGGCCTCGAGGCGCGCCACCGCCTGCTGCTTGGCGGCGGCGTTCTGGAAGACGGCCGCGCGCGTCACCGTGGACACCGCGAGCCTGGCGGGCGCGCGGGTCGCGAACGCGGCGGGGGAGGACACGAAGGCGCGGCGGGCCGCGAGCGGAACGGCGCGGCGCGCGTGCGTGCGCGCGGACGACGCGTCGGTCGCCGCGGGGCGCGCGAGGACGCGCGTCGCCGACACGGACATCATCGCGTCTCGGGGGTTCGGAGGAACGCGCGGTCGGCTGCGGGGGAGGGGAGGCGAGGCGAGGGCGCGAGGCGGACGAGGAAGGTCAGCGAGCGTCACAGCGATAGCAGGAGCGACGACTCGGCGGCGGGCTCTAGCCTGCGCGCGACCCTGGGGCACGCTCTCTCCCTCGCGTGTCGCGCGTTCGTGAATTCTTCTCCGGAAGTCTCGGAAAAGATAGTGTGCCGAAATGCGGGTTGGGGGATGAGGGGCAACGCCGGGGAGACCTCGGCTCGAGCGCCGCGCGCGATGCGGGTCGGGTACGCACCTCAACGCGTGCGAAAGTGTCGCGAGCGTCGTTTCTCGAACGGGAGCGAGAGCTGTCCCGCGGTGAGGAGGCGCGGCGGAGAATGCGTTCGGAACGACAATCCGGTCCAAGCTGGCACAGACTTTCTTTCGGGAAAAAACGGAGGGCGGAAAATTGCCCTCTTCGTCGTTCACGTCGTTTTCACTAGACTAAATACTCTATGACATACGGTACAGGGAAAACGAATCGTCGACGCCGCGCGTTCTCCGGCTCGTGAAAGCAGCGCTCGCGAGCGTTTCGCCCTTCCGTTTGTTCAGGCGGCGGCGGGCTTTCGTCGCGCCGCCTCCGCCGCCGCGCGCATCTCCTCCCGGAAGTCCCGCTTCGCCTCGAACCCCAGCACGCGCTTCGCCGCGCACGTGTCTGCCAGCGTGCCTCGCAGGTCGTTCGCGCGCGCCGGCGCGAACGCGCGCGCGCCTCCCGGCGACGCGATCTCCGCGACTTCCGCGACGGACACGCCTTCGCCCGTTCCGACGTTGATCGCCGCGCCGCGCGCGGCGTCCGTCTGCGCCGCCAGCACGAACGCGCGCGCCACGTCAGAGACGTGCACGAAGTCCCGGAACTGCGATCCGTCGCCCTCGATCTTCAAAGCTTCGCCCTTCTCCACAGCTTTCAAAAACGTCCCGGTGACCACCGCGTACGCGCCGTCTCGAGGCGCCCGCTCGCCGTACACCATGAACAACCGCAGGGACGTCGCCGGCACGCCGTGAAGCGCGTCGTACAGGAGCGCCACCGCCTCGCCCGAGCGCTTGGAGTGCGCGTAGGGGCTCGTCAGGCGCTCAGGGGCGCTCTCGTGGAAAGGCGTGTTCTGGTTGCCGTAGTGCGTGCTCGACGCCGCGTACACCAAGCGCGCGGGCTCTCGCCGCTCGTCGCGCGCCGCCTCGGCGGCGGCGCGCGCGACGCGTTCCGTGCCGCCGACGTTGACGTCGAGGCAGAATCGAACCATCTCCGGGTCCGCCAGGCTGGGCTCCACCTTGCTCATGGCGGCGAGGTGGAACACGAAGTGCGCGCCCCGCGTCGCCGCGAGCACGGCGTCGTAGTCGCGCACGTCCCCGTTCACGAACTCGGCGCCGTCCGGGACGAACGCCGCGTCCCCCGTGCTGAGGTTGTCCAGCACGCGCACGCGGAATCCCAGCGACAGCAACAGCTCGCACAGCGAGCTCCCTATGAACCCGGCGCCGCCCGTCACCAGCGCCAGGCGGCCGGACGTCTCGCGCGCGGGCTCGCGCGAGCCGCGCACGCCGGCGCAGGGGTCCGCGCCGCGGACGCGCG
>MDSV01198784.1_pt1 | contig 16787 bp, 20 predicted proteins | sample 810851 | NCBI WGS metagenome assembly MDSV01 (sample SAMN05326640, study PRJNA326480) | marine metagenome | isolation source: seawater | place: Atlantic Ocean: North East | collected 2012 | reverse complement strand
TGAATAATTTAATCGTGTTAAAATCCCTGCACCTGTACCTGTACCTGAACCCATAACATAAAAAACTGTATTATAATCATTATCTTTTTGTGTATGTAATGCAGTAGGTGAATCAAAATAAGTAGTTATATCAAATCCTATTATAGAATCAAAGGTACTAAATCCTGATAAAGTTTTTGCAGTTGAATCAATTATCCATGTTAAATCACTTCCACCTTGTTGAAACATATTTATTTCAGTATAAAAAGGTTCTGATTGGCTTGAACCATATTGTTTTAAAGCAGAAATACCTAATGAAGATGTTAATCTTGCAAGTTTACTATTATTTACAAAATGTTCGTCAGTAATTGTTACCCATTTATAACCTCTACCTTGTCGTACTCTTTCTCTTCTTGTTGTTGTATATCTTTCTTGAGAAAAGAAATGAATATAAAAAAAGTTACCATTTGTTGTAAATCCTATTGACCTTGGATAATATTTATATGCATAAAAAGTACCTTGAACATTTTCGTTTCTAGCAAATGTTACAATAGATAAATAATCTATACTTGATTTAGTAATACTATATGTTCTTATTGACATACTAGAAGCATCTGATTTTTGCCATATTGTAAATAATTGATTTCCTTTAAATGCAAGGTCTATAGGTCTTTCATTAGTTTGAGTTAAAGTTGAATTATATAAAAGAGTTACTGTTTGGTCATAAGGAGATATAAAAAATTGAAATATTTGACCATCAGTATTATTACTACTTGTTATAACAAACATATAATGCATATTAATAGCTGTTGCTTGTGATGTACTAGCTACTGTATATGAACCTGTTGTATCTGTTGAACTAGGTACTTCTAATCTAAATTGTGTATTACTATCTATCTGTGTAACTTTTAATGATTTATTAACATCAGGCAAACTACCATCTGAAGTTGTAACACCATTTAAAGTTATATTCATTCCTTTAGCTATTCTATGGTTTTCACTTGTTGTTACTTGTATTACACCTTCTGCTACAAATGATACAGCAGATACACCCCATGCTAAAGATGTTATTGTTCCTGAAGCACCACCTACGATTTTTGTATCTAAATCTGTTAATGTATAACTATAAGGATTTACTGCACTTGATAATGTAAAGTTAGAAGAGCCTGTAGAACCAAAATTAACAGCTTCTATACTTTGAGATAAACTTACTTTTCTTCCTGTTGTATATTTAATATTTTTTGTATGTGCTGTGTAATCAGAAATTTTATCTTGAAATGGACTTAATACAAGAGCTTCTACATTTTTAGCATCTGTATATGTTGTTATTCTAACTAATGCTTTAACATATTGGTCTTCTATAACTAATGAAAAATTAAATGGATTTTCTGATGCATTATTACGATGGTCATATCTTACTCGTAAGTAAGCATTATTAGGTTCTTTAGCAGATGAATTAGTTGTATAGTTTTTTGCGTTTTTAGCTGAATCAGCAGTAGTACCTGCATCTGATGTATCACCAACTACTATGTAATCATCCCATGTTTGTTGTCCGTCTGTACTTCTTTGTATAGTTACTTTGCCTAACCATATTCCATTTGTTGATATATTCCAATGAGCATTAGATGCATTAATAGCATCAGATGTTTGTGTACTATCATAATTTGCTGTAATAGATTGATTAGAAGAATCTCTTAATGTTTCAAAAGCCCAATAAGCACCAACATGGTTAGATGAAAAAACATCTATATCTGATGTTAAAGTTGTAAATCCGCTTGTATCAGTATTAACTATTTTTATATCTTTGTTTTGATTTTGTTCTTTTAATGGAGGATAACCACTATCAAAATCATAATCTGACATTTCCCAAGAAGTATCATCTGTTGCTGATAATCTGCTTAAAGTTTTTATAGGATGATTACCACTACACATAAATAAAACGTCTGCTGATTGTGTAAATTTTAAATCTTCAACTTCTTGTTTTGTATAATCATGTGGCATTTCAAAAGTACCACCATCTAATGCTATAGTTAAATTAGATGCAGACATTGGATTAGTACCAACACCACCATTATAATTAACTTTAAAATAAATAGTAGTAAAACCTAAAGAATCGTTATCATCTATATAAAAATTATTATCTCCTGAACCTGAAGTTTCTAATGCGTTTACTCTTTCACCATTTACAAGTAAAGAAGATACTGTACTCATGTTAGGGTCAGATGCTGTTGTTCCATCCCATGCTACAAGATAATAATATGGAGATAAACTTCCTAGATAGTTTCTACCACGTATCCATTTATAACCTGTTGATTCACCACCATTTAAAATAGTACCTTGTCTTACAATTTGTTTGCCATTTCTATAAAAACGTATATATCCTGAATCGTCAGCACCACTATTACCTATTTCTAACATATATGCTTCATCTACATTAAAAGTAAATGGGTATAGTCTAGAATCACCATTATCTTTAGTAGTAGCTACGTAATTGATAGGTGGTCTTCTTGTTACTCCACCATAAGGTAAAGGTATAAAGTTTTCTAATTCTTGACACCCTGCTTGATATTTATCTACATCTTCACGAGCATATAAATATGGTGACAACTCACCTGCATTAAAGCTGTTAATAACTTTTTTAGCCACACTTCCCCTTATGGAATTACATTATAATTTGTTTGAGCAAAGGGAGGATAACTATTGCTTGCACTTGATGATGTAAAAGTAGCTTCCATCCATTCGCTATCGTTTGTTGCATATTTGTTCATTTCAAATCCGTTTACTCTGCGAGCTTCAGGCATAATAACAGTTGCAAATTCTTCATATAAATTTTTAAAAAGTGTTTGGTCGCCTGCAATAGGCACAGCTAATTTACTAGCAAGTAATGTATAAAATGCTTGTTGAAATAAAGGGTCATTATTCATATCTGCTACTGATGGAACTTCTTCTATTAATGCAAATAATTTATCACAGTTTGTTAATATTGCTCTTCGTTCAAATTGCCATTCTATTATTGGTTTTGCATACTGATATACATCTGCTGTATCAGTAACATATAAAACTCTTAATGTATCTTCAGGAACTGAATAACTATAATCAAATTCAAATTTAGGTTTAACTAATGTTATTACTACATTGTTAGTATATGTTCCATTAGGACTCCAAGAGTCACTTGTTAAAGTGTACGTTTTATCTACAGAACCATATGTTAATTCCCATACATCGCTTGTTGTACTATACGATAAATTTATATATCCTGTTTGACCTGATGAATTATTAGAATATGTAGGTTTACCATTACTGTCTACACTTGTTGAAATTACTGTATATTCTTCTGCTACACCTGAATCAGCTTGTGTTGCAGGTATAGTAATTTTTATTTCTTTTGCACCAAATTGGTATCTACGTTTTGTTACATTCCAAGAATGCATTCTACACAATTCGTGAAGTGTAGGTGTATAATGTAAAGAGCATTGTTTATATGTTGCTCCTGTATTTAAATCGAAAGTTTGATTAGTTAACTGTAAGCGTTCATTTCCTATTTTGCTTAAAGCCAAGTTACATATGTCTGTCTTTGATAATGCCATAATAATATATAAAAAAAATTAAGGGGGGATATACCCCCCATGGATAACACGATTACTCGTCTGTTATGATTCCGATGAAGCCTTTAATAGTACCTGCATCAACACCTGTAACGTCACCAATGATTTGCAATCCTGAAACTTCTACAGGAACTCCGTGATAACCGAAGTCAGTTGCAGAAGCTACATCCTTGTCATCAATGATAGCGTCTGTATCGTCCGTAATTCCAATGTTTAGTTTTGCACTAGTACCTAAAGCAGATACAGCTAACTTAACATCATATACGAATGAGTTTTCAGGCAGTACGTCAGATAGAACAATTTCTGTAGCTGACGCACCTGCGGTAACAGCAACATCAACAGGAATAATCTGTGCATTACCTCTGTAAGCAGACTTACGCTGTATTCCACTCGCAAGACTAGTTACTATAGATGAATTAATTGACATGATATTCTCCTTATGATGATGTTACATCACCTGATTCGACACAAGGTATGACAACTACCTTTTCTTCTTCCATACGGACTGCTCCAAACTCTGCTTTCATATAAGCATAGTAATTGAAACCTTTGTCTGCTCTTTCGCTAACCTTTGTAGTCATATCAGGGTTAACTTCGAATAGAGCCGCCGATGGTGCGAATGCATAATTAGCACGATAATTTTGAGCAACAGCAGGGTCAGAGCCATCATTTACTGATACAGCTTTCCAAGAACCTGTAGCTGAATCAATATCAGCTTCTGCAATTTTCAAATCACCAACAGTAGTTGATGGTGTTGATGCATCACCATTACCAACTTTACAAGTATTTGCACCGAAGTAAGGGATGATGTTAGTAACACAGAATTTTGCTCCCATGTAATCGTAGATTTGTCCTGCACTTCGGTCGATTGGACGACTTGCTGTGTAGTCAAAGTTTTGGAACTCATCTTGTGCCATCATATCTCTCCAAGATTGCCAAGATATTTTGAACACAGGTGCTAAACTTTCAACATCTACGTTGTTATTACCGAACTGTTTTAGTGTATTTAGGAACTTTTCATAAGTAAACCCTTTGTCTACTTCTGTTGTTCCATCATGTACACTTGATACAGTAGGATTTAAGTATGTGAATGAAGCCGCACTAGATGATAAGTCGTTAGATTGAGCACCACCAAGAATAGCTTGGTCGATAGTCAAATCTTCTCTTCGAAGAAACTTGTTCTTCATAGCATTTAGTTTAGCATTACGTGGGTCTGTACCCATTTTAGATAAGTCTGCCCAATCCATGAACTGACCATCTTGAAACGCAGTACGTGTTGTACGTCTTCGACTGTAATCCAACTCTGATACAGGTGAATCACCAAATCGGTTAGTAACAACTTCAGGAAGACCCCCACCTGTAGTACGCTGATAAACACCTTCTTTACGATACAGGTCGCCTGTAGCTAACTGAACGTAAGGACGAAGTTTACCGCCTTTGACTTCAACAGTTTCTCTAATAGAACGGTCAAAGCCAATTACATATGTGTTTAATAAGTCTTGTGACATTATTGAACCTCCGTTAATAGTTAATTTATACAATTTAGCGGCTTGTGAGTATCCACATCATTGTGGGTCTAGCCTGATTCAGGTAATCACCCTAGATTTTGAGCAGGCTCACAGGGAGGTATCTGTGTAAAATCTACATCTCTAATAAAGTATTAGTATAACTATGTCAAGCACTTTTTAAATATAATTTGCAGAAGGTTTCATTTTAGCTTGTTGTGCTAATAATTCACCACGTTCTTTCATTAATTTTTGGTATCCACCATCATGTGTTTGACCTGAATAATCATACATTTGTTGCTCTATTTCTCTTAAATTATCTTCTATAGTAGAATAAGTAGCATTTTTTTGAGCAATAATAGCATCATCAGATACTAATGGTACAATTTTTTCAAAAATAGCTTGTATTAATGCAGGATTATTACCAATAGCAGGGTCATCTTTAAACTCACCCATATCTAAATAATCAAGTGTTTCAGCTACTTTAGATAAATTATAATCAAAATCATCACCTTGCCAAAGAGAACGTAATTCATTTTCAGCATCGTTAGCTTCCATTTCTGTTTCTCTTTGTTGTAACTCTCCAAACTCTCCCATACGATTTAAATCATATTGAACTAATGCTTCTGCTTGTTCGTTAGATAAACCTAACATATGTGCAACTTCAGCAAATTCATTTACTTGTCCATCATCTACTTCATAACCTTCAGGTGCTTCAGGCAACTCAAAAGTATAATCTTCAGCAGATTCAGGAATACCAAGCATTTCTTGTCGTTGTTGTGAAATAACAGGGTCATCTGATTCCATAAAATCAGTTATTTTTTGTCCTGTTAAACTTTGAGAATGTATAGCACCTTTTGCTAAATCAACAGGATTTGTATATTTATTCCATATTGAATGTTGACCTAACTCATCAGGTAATGCTGTTACCCAATCTTCATTAAAGTTACCTTCTTCTGTTAACATTTGTGGTGCTTCTGATTCAGAATACGCAGGTGTTGCTTCTACTGAATCTACTACTTCTTCTGTTCCTTCGTATTGTTCTTCACTCATAATTTATTACTTTCCTTGTTTAGTTTTTGTTCCATATTTTTTAGCCCATTTTTGAGCTAACTTTGGTTTATTAGCAAATAAATATTTCCTTTGTTTTTCTGATTTAAATGGCATTGATAATAAGTCCGTCTGTAGCACTATCTTGATTTGAAGTAGTACCAACTATTGGTGAGCTATTATTATAAGAATATAAACCACCTTCTTGAGCATAAGCTCCTATATCAGGATTACCTGAAACACTATAATCTGATTGATTTGCATATACTTGGCTATTATCTGATACAAGAACACCATATTTATAACCATTATAGCTGTTGTCTTCTACCCTTGATGTTGACGCAATAAAAAGTAAACCTCTATCTTGTGGACTAGTTGATGAATATTGACTTAATAATTCATTTCCTTTTACATTTGCGTGACCACATTCGGTAAAACTTATACCTGCACCATATTGTAAATCAGCAGATTTAATAGTTAAACCATCAGTATCGGTAGTTAAACCAACAAATATTCTATCTATATTTTTAAAATCTATACCATTATTTTCAGATGACGTACTAAAGTCTAATATTGCTGATTCACCATCTTTACTACCAAATATAAATATACCATTACTTCTATCTGTTAAATGTAATCTATTGTTATATGTATGTGTTCCACCTGCCCACTCAACAATTAATTTACCATCATTTAAACTAACAGGTGTTTGAAATAAAAGTTTATCAGCTTGACTAGCAGTTAAAGATGTAGGTATTTGAACTCTAATATCATTATTTCGGTCTAATTCTATTACACCATCTTGCTCATCTGCTTGATTTGTAAAAAGACTACTACCTCCTACAAAAACATCCGTTAAAACAGATATTGGTTCAGTCGTATCTTTTCCTAAAAATATGTTTCCTCCTTTTACAGGATTAGCAAATATATAAGGTGCAGATACTCCAACTACATCAGAGTCAGATGTTGTTTCAATATGTATACGACCTTCGTCTGTTCTTACACCATAGTAAACATTATCAATAAAATTAAGTTTAGCAGATACATAACTTGACTGACCAAATATACCTCTTGTTTGTGATTCAGATGGGTCAGTTGCATTACTTCTTAAATAACATCCTTCAACTTCTACGAATTGTGAAGCAAATGCTCTAATACAATCTGTATAATTACTACTAGGTACAATTATAGAAAGATTTTTAATGTGTACTCTGCATTGACAATTATCTATATCTATTCCATCTACTTCACCTGACATACTTGTAAAGTCTAAAATACCACCTTGAGTAATTCTTTTTGAAGCAGAAACAGAACTTTCATTTTGTATAAATATATCACCACCAAAAAAATCACTTATTGTTAATTCTTCTGATAATGCATATGTTTGTGGTGATGCTGTTGTACCTTCAACAGTAATAGTTAATGTAAACCCATTTAAGTTTTTTGGAACAATAGCTATTGCACTAGCAAAAGTGGTAAAGTCAAGTTGTGTTACACCTTCTGCTGTAGCAGGATGACCTGTAACTCTAAATACAGTAGTAGAACCACTATCAGTTTTCATAATAGTTAGTGTCGTATTAGATTGAGTAATTGCACTATTAATTTCAATAACAGAACTATCTATTACTGTTCTCCAATCTAAATTAGTTTGGTTGTTACCTGAAGATGCTCCTGCTGAATCACCTTGAGTAACTATAGTATTTAAAGCCATTGCTTACCCCCTACTTCTTTTTCTTTACGTAGACGTGTTTAAATCCACTAGATGTACGTTTATATTTTTTAACGTAACCTTCTTCTCTTCGAGCTTTATTTGCTTCTCCTGCTTTTCTAATTTTATCAATTAATGTTTCTCTTTTTTCATTAGAAGTTTTTGAACTACTAGGTTTAGAAGAAGTAACATTTTGTTTTGCTTTGTTATTAGATGTTTCTGACTTTTCTTTAGGTTTACTTGAATCAGGTTTCTTATCTGCTTGATTTTGTTTTTGTCTTGTATCATTAGCATTTTTTACTTTTCTATATTTACCTAAACCATATTTTTTATCATGAGCATCTTGTGCTTTTTTTGATGCTTCAGTAGCTTTATTACCTTTAGATGTTTTCTGTTTTAAAGAATTTACTTTAGCTTGAGATTTTTTCTTTTCTTGTTGGTTTTTTAAGAACTCTGTTCTAGATGCTTTACGTTTTTCATCTCGACTTAATTTTTCTTTTTCTTCTTTCTTTTTGTAAACACCGTAGTGACCTTTTTTATGTGACATCTTATTTCTCCGTTATTAATGCTTTAATATATCTAACTAAATCTTGCATACCATTTCGATATGCACACTCTGCATGACTTAATTGACTACCTACTTGTTCATCCATTAAAGCAAAATTTTCTAAATCATTAATGATTATATCTCCCTCTGCTGTATTTAATGCACGTTTATATGTTTCAACTAATTCTTTTAAATCGCTCATTCTAATAATCCTTCAGGTACTTCCTGTAAATTGTCCGTTGCTTTTCCTACTATACTTTGTTCATCTACTTTTCCACTTAATTTTTGAGCCGCATCAGCCATAGCAGGAACTTGAGACATTGCCATTTGTTGTTGCATAGCTTCAGCTTCTTCCGCTCTTTCTGCTTCTAATTGTTTAGGGTCTTTTAATGCATTCATACTTGCACTATTAGCGTACCATATTTGTCTAAACAATTTATCAGGTTCAATATTTTGTAATGATTGTTGCATTGTAGGACTTAATCCTGCTAATTCACCAAACACTCGTAAAGTATTTATAGCACCCATAGTTTCAAATGACTTGGTTGCCATTGATAATCTACCAACATAATCTATTTCATAAGCAGGTTGTTCTGCTAATTTTGCAGGTACAGGTGGTAATAAGTTTTTCTTTTGTGCTATGTAATATAAATGTTCCATTAGAGGGTTAACGTGTTCATTTAAATAGCGACCAACAAACGGAGAAAGACTCATCATGTCTGTTGTCATTCTTTCATTAACCTCTGTAGCCGTCATATTTCGGTAGTCTTCTAATGGACGGAATAAATGATTATAAAACATTTTCTTTATTTGGTCTTCATGTACTTCATACATTTCAAAAGCTATTCCTGCATCTCCCGCAGGTGGCAATCTTTCAGGTTTACCATTAGGATTAGTTGCTCTCCATTTAATTATAGCACCTGCTCTATTACTTATATTACTTACACTATCATCATCAGGAACTAACCATTGTGAGTTTGCTCTTTGTTCTGCTGTTAATACCATAGAACGATATATAACATTTGTTCTACGTGCTGTTGATAAACACATACTCATTGGCGAACGACCATATATTTCATCATTGCCTTTACTAAACCTTGCAACTTTGTAAGGGTTATAATCAAATCCACTTTCTTTAACTACTGTACCACGTTCTCTATTTATGTGATAGGATGCAAATTTTTTACTTGTTGGCTTTTTACTAGCCTTATTCCATTTTTCTCTAGGCATAACAAATTGAATAAAGGTATATTTTTTACTACCCATATCATTTGCTTCTTCTTCTATTTGACTCATTCCTGCTTCAATAAGAGCCTGTGTTCCGTACATTTGTATTGCTTGTCTAGGTGTTAATTTAAATTCTCTAGCTACTGTATCTACTTCTCCAAGAAAATTTTCTTCTAGTCTTATATCACTAATCACATGATTTCTAAATCTTACTATTTCTTTATCATCTTCTTCTAAAGAAAGGCAATTAGTACCAAATGCACCCATACATAATAATGCTTGAAACTGTTCTTGAGCAAAATTAGAACCTACAATAATCTGATGAATTACTCTACTTACTGACTCAAAGTAATGAGCTACTTCATCTTCTGCCATTAACATAGGATTAGGATGTCTATACTTTGCCCAAATACTATTTGGTGGAAACATATGAGAATAAAACCCTGCCGCAAAATTATGATTAGCCTGTATGCATATATCAATCATACGTTGTGGTGATTTTTCCATACCTTCATAACGAACACGATTAATGTTATCATTTGTTGGTAAACACCAATCAGCACATTCTTGCCACAATGTTTTCCAATTTCCGATAGCGTATTGATTCATGCTATCGAATTTCTTAACTAGAAGTTTTGCATCCATTATCTAGGTTGACCTAGCATTGATGTTGTGCCTTTTGTATTTTGTCCTAATTTACTAACCTTTGGTTTTCTTTTAGTTAATACAGTTGCACGTCTTCCTTGTCTTTCTTGCTGTGCTTCTCTAACAGCTCTTTGTTGACCTCTTGTATCTACTTGTTGTGCCATAGCCGCAACAGGTGCAGGTGGTGGCGGTAGGTCTTGTTGAGGTATTGGAGCGGCTTCTACGTATTTTGTCTTACCCATGATTAATATCCTAACGATGATTTATTGTTTTTAAATACAGTAGAATCAGCCATTATTGAACCATATCCTACTTTATTTACTTTTTTTGGTTTAAACTTTTTAGCTTCTTTTATTTTTTTTGCTTTTTCTTTTACTGATTCTGAACCTGTAAATTTTGGTGTACTATCTGCCATTAAGCCTGCTCTAGCTTTTTGGTTTAATAATCTATTTTTACCTGCATCTAATTCTCTATCAGCTTCGATAGCTCTTCTTGTAATAGCAGGTGGTGCTTTTGGCATATATTGCTTTGGAGTAGGCGGTGGCGTACTCTTAACTACAGTTTTACTACCCATCTTATAATCCTTATATAAGTATGGCGGTCTAGACTAACCCTTCTTCCCCTGAAGGTAAGGTTCGCCATAATAAATTTTCTAATTTTTTAGTTTCTATTAATCTTATCTTGCCATCAAATCGTTCGTAAGCAATAAATTTCATAGGTTTTTCAGTAAGCGTAAAAGCCTTCCTTGGATTACCTGCGAGAATATATACATACCATGTATCTAATTTGTCAAGTATTTTTTTTGACTTTTTTTTAATTGATTCTGAAGACGTTTGATATGCGGCTACAAATGTTTCATTTGTTATATGTACTTCGCCTACTTGACCACACATATCTAATATTTCATAAAATTCTTCAGGATGTTCTTTATATAATTCTTTTGCTTGTTCGTATGGTGTCATACTATGTAGTTACTCCCATCTACATACTGTGGTGTTTGTGGACGCATATTTTTTAGCTTTAGATATGGTGTAACCATTCGATTATGTATAGCCATGCCTAACATTCTTAATGCATCTGCACCATGAGAATGTTCATTATGTAATATTTTACCTGTTGTTGCATTCCATTGATAGTTAATCATATGGTCAATAAATGTAGTTAATGATGAGTTAATCCAAAAATTAGGAAGTTGTCTTCTTATTATTTCTATATCATCCCGTACAGAATTAGTTTTTGGTATAGGTATAACTTCAAAACCATACTCGGTGCGACAAAAATCTATAAGACTTGTTCCTAAATTGTTTGCTCTTTTTTTAGAATCATGTGGAAAGAAATGTCCTCCGTAGTTGAAATTTTTTTGATTTATAACATTAATGTAATGTCCTATATCATGTCCTGTACTTTCATAGTAATCTATTATTTGTACTCTATCTGTTCGTAAATCAAATGTAGCAAAAACAATAGCAGTAGGGTCATCTACACCTAAATCCCAAAAGGTATATACTATATCATCTTTCTGTATATTTAGTGGTGTTATAAAACCTTTACGTTCTAGTTTAGCCATTTCATATCCGTAAACAGAATTAGCAACATCAGCTACTGCTTCGTTTAAATATTCCTGTCTAGCAAGAGAATAACTAATCATTTTAGAATCTATTCTATCTTGTATGTTTAGATAGGTTTGTCCTGTAAATGGGTCTTGTTGTCCAAGTAATTCAGGATTAAGGTTCATTTCTTCACTAACCCAACAGTATCTTTTAGTTTGTTCAGGTGTTAACCATTGACAATACCAATCAGGGTTCTGATGGTTAGCTTCATACATTTTAAACAACTGATTACTTTTACCACGCATAGTACCATTCATGATAATCCATGCATTGCCTTCGTCTAGGATAGGGGATAAGAATCCTGTAACTTCCTCTTTATGTAATGAAAATTCTGACAAAGCATATCCGTAACCACCCTGTCCTACGAAGTCTAAATTATCTGTACCGCTAAAGTTTATGACTGAACCATTCGCTAAACCTATTTTCATATCGGTATTATTTTTGTATAATACTATTTCCGAAGGAAAAATTATATCTAGTAGATTACCGCTCATTCCATTTATAGTAACAATATTATTCCATATCGCACGTTCAGCCCACTTACGAGTCGGAAATAAATAATAATATGAGCCTACTCGCTCAATCGCTCGTTGCGATAATATACTAGCTGTCGTCACATCTTTACCATGCCGTCTAGCCCAACTAATAAGTATATTTTTTGCTCCTGACTCGGCGGCTTTCCACGCATCGATTTGGTATTCACGTGGTAATATTGTAGGTAAACGTACTCGCTTACTATTTAATCGTTTCTCTTCCATACAATCTCGTCATAGTTATTCCTGTATGCGTCTTTGTTAGACCTTGCATATGTATAATTGCTATTTAAATTAGTATCCAAGCCTTTCTTTTTACGCCATTGACGTTCAAGATTAGCTTCGGCTGTAAACTTATATGGTACGCCTTCTTCGTGGTATCCGCTTCCGCTACTCGCCATATCTAATTAATCCTCTCTCTGAATAACATTGTAAACATATATGTTCGATTATATCTTGTTCTTCCAAAGTTAATACAGGATTATCTGAAGAGTCAACACAAAAACAGGTATCGCATATTAAAGTCATTACAATTCCTTTACGTTTTTAAATTTAGTCCCACAATAAGGACAGTATGTTGGGTCGTTTAAATTCATAGGCACATCAGGTATTTCATGTATAAAAAAGTAGTTTCCACATTCGCTACAGCAACACATAGACAAATCTTCATAATAAATTATTTCAAAATTTTTCATTTGGTTTAGAGGGTCTAAACAGCGTTTCCTGACTCGACACCGCCCCCGATGCCACCCCTCGAAAAACCCCCCTGCCCGCTTGTTTCCGCTACAGGTTCAAGGTCTGCAAATCGTACTAGCTCGATGGTTAAACTTGCTGTATCTTCCGTTAAACCTGCTAATTTTGCGAGGTAATTACTTGCGGTGGCGTTACCATCAGAGGATTGTTGGAACAGATGTTGCAATACGTGCGTGCGTGTAAGGGTTTTGTCCTCTAAATCTATATCGAGGTTTAAACTTCCATTATTTTTCTTTGGTTTATGTTTCTTTAGTGTATCTAGTATATTATTGCATATTGCATATAGTTGTTTATTATCCTCACAGGATTTTATCGCATCATATAATTCTTTTGCTGTTTTATAACTCATATTGATGACCTATCCGCAAATCCTTAAAAAATCAATAAAAAATAGGTGTGAAAAAAAGTACTTGACATCTTTCACAGGTATGATATTGTATAGGTTCAACAGTCGAAGAGGGCGTGTTGAGGTAACAAGCTAGCACAGCGAGCTATAACGCTTACGGGAATTGACCCGCATCAGGCTGACTAAATGTTCGAGTCATTAACAGGGTTGCAACGGATGACTGCTAACAGGAAGGTGACACCTTCACGCAGGAATACCCGAACAGGACATATGCGACAACGGCTAAAACAGTGTCGGTAGACCAACGATAACGGCGTAAACGAGTAGGGATAAAACCTGAATGTGTGTATATTTGTTACCCATTAGAACAGCGAGTATACAAGGCACGAAAAAGACCATTGACGGCTGAACATTGTTAATATCAATGTATATATCGGAACAAATGGCTATTTCTCTCTCAACTGTAATGTAACTATAAGCTATATGTTTAGCTTGTATCGGTGACAAGTCCGAAACAATACAGAGTCATGTTGAGAGGAATAAAAATTATGAAAAAGTTATCTAAAACCGCAGGTAAAGTTGCCGAACAAATTACTGATATTATTCTTGATTTGTTGCAATCTAAAAACCTAACCCCATGGGCTTGTACTTGGGTTGGTGGCGGAACATCAAGTAGACACAAGAATTATGCTACATCGCTTACATCATTCTATGATAGTTGGTTAAATCAAATGTTGTTAGAATGTGCAATGCATCAGCATGATTTTACGTCAACAGAATGGATTACAGCTAGTGAGCTTAAAAAGCGTAAGATAAGTTTTAAAGGCATTCCAACTACAGGTAAGATTGTAGGATGGCGTGATGCTTATTATAAAACTCATCAGCCTAGTGGTGAAACAGAATGGGCTAATAGTAAATTAGTTAGTCAACAATCTTATCATCCTGCTCAAGAGTTAATCCAACAAGGATATGTTCACGTCAAACTTCCCAAGCTGTATTCATTATGGAACATTGACCAATTCGAAGAGTTAAAGACTAGATTGCCTAAACAAGAAGATGTTAAAGGTACATTAAATGAAGATGACATTGTCAAAGAAGCTGAAGCTGTAATCAAAAATTACAAAGATAAAAACACAGGTTTGACTGTTGAAATTCTAAACAGTAGACGTGCTTTTTACAGTCCTCGAGAAGACAAAGTTGTTCTTCCCGAGATACAACAGTATGATGGTGTTGCAGAATATTATCTTACAGTGTTTCATGAGTTAGCTCACAGCACAGGTCATAAAGACAGGCTAAATCGTAAGGGTATTACTCACAATGATATGTTCAGTGGTAAAACTGAATATTCATACGAAGAGTTAATAGCTGAAATGACAGCTTGTTTTATGAATGGTAATTTAGGATTAGAAACTAATCTTAAAAATTCAGCATCTTATATCAAAGGATGGAGTAAGTATCTTAAAGACAATCCTCATGCATTTTACAATGCTTCAATGGATGGTCGTAAGGCACAGAATTACATTCTTGCGTAATGCAGAGTGGCTACCCTTCATGGGTAGTTAATGCACTATACTCAATATGTTTTGAGTGTAGCGGTCACAAGTCCGCAGTAAGTCATAGTGAGTTGAGAGGAATAAAATGACAGAAAAAGAAAAAGAAATAATAAGAGAAACTACTCAAAGAAAATGGAAAATAGCAAAATTATATGAAAAAGATAAATGTCCAAAATATCAAAGAATGTATGAAACTTATCTTTCAGAGTATATCGCATTAAAATGCTTAATGAATAAATTAAAAATTGAAACAGAAAGGTCTGAAAATGCTAGATGCAACTAAAAAACATATTGAGTGGAAACGTTCACAAAGAAAACCTAATCCACAAAAAGGTCAAAAGGGTATTCGTGAACAGTTGAAAGACTATAACAGTCCTTTATACAAAAAAGATTGGATTAGCATTATGAAAAAACAAGGCTATCCAACAAAATATATCAATAGATGTAAAAGAATTAAAAATTAAAATAAATGATTAATGCTACATCGGAACACATCGCTTTTTGTGGTGTGTTCTAATGTATTATTAATTAAGATAATACTTAACGTTGAGAGGAATAAAATGGATAAAATCTATTATAGATATTTCTGCACAAATTCGTTTGGATTTGGGTGGGGAAAAACACCTCTTGAGGCATGGTATACAAATCCTCAAGTAGGACTGCGAGATAAAGTTAATGAGTATATATTAGCAGAGTCTCACATTTATGAAGTTACATCTACTATTGAACCTAATGGTCTTAATCCTAAAAATTGGGATATAGAAATTAATAGAGATAGTGTTCACAGTAATAATTCAGATGTGAATATAAAATATATGTGGACAGATAGATTAGTTAACTACAAGAAGAAATCCGATGATTATCATAGGTCAAAATTATCTTTTTGTACACAAGATGCACATTGGAAAGATAATCCTGTTCATCTTGGATAATTAATACTACTACAGGGTACATCAGAAATGGTGTATCCAATAGTAAGATTAATTAGAGTTGATACAGTTTCAGCTCGTAAGTTGGGAGAAATAAAATGTTCAGAGAAAAATTGTATATTGATATATACAAAAATCTTGACGTAGAATTATACGTTGAGGGTTATGGTGTACTTACTGTTAAACATATCATTGATAATATCAGTAGGTATAGACAAGAAATTCGTGTTTGTTCACTTATATATGACGATGAGTGGTTATCTTCTAGTTTAAGTGATATACACAGATTATCTTCATTGTTAGATACTCATGCAAAAGCATTAAATATGTATCATCTTTTCGGAGATGGTGTAAAGACTAGTTGTAATCCAATAGCTTTTCAAGGCATCCCACCTATAAAAAAGGCAAAGGAGGTGTCCGATGTTGGATAAAGTATTCTTAAATATCATTATCGCTGTTCTTATGGATGTCGAGTCAGACAATAATCCAAATGCTATCGGCGATGATGGTAAAGCAGTAGGCATATTACAAATCCATGAAATATGTGTTGATGATGTTAATCGTATTACTAAAAGTAATTATACATATGACGATAGATATAATGTAACTAAATCAACAGTAATCTGTGCTAATTATCTAATGTATTATCATGATAAATATCTTGATTATGTACCATTTACTGTAATGGATGATTATGAGATATGTGCAAGATTATGGAATGGTGGTTACGAAGGATTAAAAAGAAACCCAAGTGCTACTGATGCTTATTGGGAAAAAGTTAAAAATAAATTAAATAT
>MDSV01219080.1_pt1 | contig 16788 bp, 16 predicted proteins | sample 810851 | NCBI WGS metagenome assembly MDSV01 (sample SAMN05326640, study PRJNA326480) | marine metagenome | isolation source: seawater | place: Atlantic Ocean: North East | collected 2012 | reverse complement strand
AATTACTAGAAAAAAAATTGAGCTTGGAAAAAAATTATTTTTTGACAGAAGGTTGTCATTAAATAATACAATGTCTTGTGGTATGTGTCATGTACCTGAACAAGGTTTTACAAATAATGAAATTAAAACAGCAGTAGGAATTGAGGGAAGGTCTAATTTAAGAAATACACCAACATTACTTAATGTAGCATATAATAAATTCTTGTTTCATGATGCTAGAGAATTTTCTTTAGAAAATCAGGTTTGGCAACCAGTTCTTGCACACTCTGAAATGGCAATGCCGTCGTTTGGGTTCACTATTAAAAAATTGGAATTAATACCAGGATATAAAAAACTTTTTTATGATGCATTTCCTGGAGAAGGAATAACTATGGAAACATTTGGTAAAGCTATTGCAAGTTATGAGCGCGCTTTGATATCTGGTAATTCTGCATTTGACAAATGGTTTTATGGTGGAAATCAAGAAGCAGTTAATAATGAGATAAAAAAAGGCTTTGAAGTTTTTGTTGGAAAAGGTGGTTGTTCTGGCTGTCATTTAATTAATGAAAAAGAAGCTCTATTTTTTGATAACAAATTGCATAACACAGGTGTTGGTTATGCAGAATCTATGGGTATACTTAAGAAAAATAAAACAAAGGTTCAACTCGCCCCAGGTGAATATGTTGAAGTAGATAATAATATTATCGATAGTGTAAATCAGCAAAAAAAAAATAATGACTTGGGTTTGTATACTATAACTGAAAATCCTTCTCACCGTTGGTTATTTAGAACTCCTACCTTAAGAAATATTTCTTTAACTGCACCATATATGCATAATGGTGTTTTTAGTGACTTAGATGAGGTGATTAATTTCTATGATGAAGGTGGTTTTAAAAATGAACTTTTAAGCCCAATGATAAAGAAATTGAATTTAACTAACGACGAAAAAAGTAATCTTAAAGCTTTTTTAGAATCTTTGGTTGGCGAAAATATTAATATTTTAATTGCTGATGCTCTTTCTGAACCTGTTGGAGACTTAACAAAAAGTGACCCAAATTGGGCAAATAAAAAAGATATGGGCTACAATAAATAAAATGAAAATATATTATTATCTATACCCATTAATATTAGCTTTTCTAATATCATGTTCAGATGTAGAAAAAACACCAATGACCAAAGTAGATGATAAATTTTATGCAAACTTTAGCCTTCCTAATCTCCAAGATAAAATTATTAATTCTGATGACTACCTTGACTCATATGTCTTAGTTAACTTTTGGGCTACTTGGTGTGCCCCGTGCGTAAAAGAGATACCTTCATTAAATAACTTACAAAAAATATTTAAAGATAACGAAAATTTTAAAATGATCGCAATAAATATTGGTCAAAACAAAGATGTTGTTAATAAATTTCTTTTAGATAAATCACTTTCTATCGATTTTGCTGTTTTATTAGATGAAAAAATAGAGTTGTCTGATTGGAATGTTCAAGCAATACCAACAACTTTTTTAGTCGACAAAAGCGGAAAAGTAATTTATAAGATTGAGGGCGAAAAAGAATGGGACAGCTCTGAATTTACTTCTTTTTTCAAATCAATTATTAATTAATTATAATTACTCAGATGTAGTAGGATCTATTGTTTTCGTAATAGCACTAATTTTATTTGCAGGAAACCCACCTTCTTTAGCGTGCTCTTTAATTAATTCCTCGTTTGGAGCAATATAAACGCAGTATACTTTGTCCTTAGTAACATAGCTTTCTACCCACTGAATCTCAGTACCTAGTTTTTTTAGCACAGAGCATGACTTTTGAGAAATTCCCTGAAGTTCATCAGTTGTTAAAGATCCTGCATCATTTATATCTCTTTCAATTATAAATTTAGGCATATACCCACCTCATTCTTATTTAATTTTTAATCATCTCCACCCATGAAGGCAGCAAATATATGTAGAAGGCTCGTAAAAAGATTATAAATTGATATGTATAAAGTAACAGTAGCCATTACATAATTATCTTCTCCTCCATTAATTATATCGCTTGTTTGATATAAAATTAAGCCACACATTAAAAGGGCCCACAAGCTTGAGATACCAAGCATTATAATAGGAAAATAATAGCCCATCATAGATGATATTAGTAAAATGATGCTAGCAACGAAAGCTAATATAATTCCGGATGTTACAAAGCCGCCAATAAAACTGAAATCTTTCTTAGTGAAATTAACATAAGCAGATAAAGACAAAAATATTATACCTGTCATCATTAGGGATGTTGTTACAATTTCAGCTCCATTACTAAGATTGTTAATATAAATGTTTAATATTGGCCCCAATGTAAAACCAAGAATGCCAGTAAGGCAAAAAACCCAGAATATACCAGAAGCATTATTTTTATTTTTTGCAGTTAAATAAAGTGCAATAAAATATAATCCAAGTGTAATAAATGGATTAACAACAGAAATATTCAACATATAACTTGTTAAAGCTGCAAATGCACTAAATAATAGTGTCATTGATAAAAGTATGTATGTATTTTTAAGGACTTTGTTTGTAGCAACTGTTCTTGCTTGTCCTCTAAGGGTTGTATTGCTATTATTCATATATAAGCTCCATAATTACTAATATTATACATTAACGCTTTATAGCTTACTTGTAAATATAAACGAAATTTTAAAAAAAATGACTAATTTAATAAGATACGGAGAGTTGGCAGAGTGGTCGAATGCGGCGGTCTTGAAAACCGTTGAGCCGAAAGGTTCCGGGGGTTCGAATCCCTCACTCTCCGCCAAAACTAAAAAAAATGACAAACGTATTTATTAATCCAAACCTTTTAGTTCAAAGAAATGACCCATTTACTACTGGTATCGTATATATGCCTATTGGATTGGCTAGCACAGTTGCATCTGTTGAAAAAAAAGGTTTTAAACTAAAAGTAATTGATTCATTTGGCGAGGATCCAAAAAAAGCAAGAATTATTGGTAAATTTATGTATTTAGGAATAAATACAAATCAGATAATTAATTTAGTACCAAAAGATGTCGGGTTATTTTGTATATATGCAAATGCTATTATTAATCATTCTTCAATTCTAGAAATTATTACTGAACTTAAAAAAATTTATTCAAGAACACCAATATTAATATTAGAAAACACACAAGCTGTAACTGCCTACGATTTAAGAAGTTTGGCAGATGAATTTTTAAGAAACGGAGCAGATTTTATTTTAACAGGTGAAGCAGAAGATAGACTTCCATCAATAATCAAAGCAATAGAAAATGATGAATCTCTGGAAAAATATGATGGTTTAATTGGCAAAAATTTTTCAAACCCAGCATCAACTGTAATAGAAGATTTAGATAAACTTAATTCACCAGCTTGGGAAAAGTTTCCTATTAAAAATTATTGGAGTTTGAAACATGCACATGGGCCTTTAACCTCTAAGAAATATTTACCTATATTAACTTCACGAGGCTGCCCTTATAAATGTAAGTTCTGTGTGGTCCCTGCTACGAACTTTTTAAAATGGAGAGCAAGGTCAGCAGTCAATGTTGTAGATGAAATTGAAAGTCTTCAAAAAAAATTCAGCGTGAGTGAGTTTCACCTTGAAGATTTAGATCCAACTGTAAACGATAAAAGAACAAAAGAAATTTGCGAAGAAATAATACGCCGTGGATTAAAAATAACATGGAAAATAGTTGCTGGTACTAAAGTTGAAACTATGCGAAGCGAAGAAACTGTTGCGTTAATGGCCAAAGCTGGTTGTACATATATTTCAATTTCACCTGAAAGTGGGTCGCCAAAAATTATGAAATCAATGGAAAAACCTTTTAAAGTTGATCATGCTGTAAAACTAATTAGCAAAATGAATGAAGTAAATATCAAAAGTCAGGCTTGTTTTGTTCTTGGATATCCTGGAGAAACAGATGATGATAGAAAAATGACAAGAGATTTGGCAAAGAAGTTAACGCTTGGGGGTTTGGATGAGATTGCAATATTTATTATTTCTCCAGTCCCGGGATCAAAAATTTTTGATGAATTTAAGACGATCCCCGTACTGTCTGAATTAAATTTCACTCCAACATGGCGTGATGATTATAAGAAATTAAATAATTTTAGAATAAATCTTTACAGACTGTTCTTGTTTTGGAAATTATTATATTTTCCAATAAAAATATTACGCCAATGCTACAACTTTATACTTCTTAAGTTTGAGACAAAAATGGAGATGGTTCCATATAAAGGACTTCTGTGGAAATGGCTAGAATATTCCTGTAATAAAAATAAGCCTTGAGACAAAATGAAAATAGTTAATTCATTATTTAAGCAAAAAAATTGTCCGGTTTGTGGTTCCCAAGCTTTTAAGATTATATCTCATGCTACATACCCTAAGAATATAAATAAAGACGAATTAATGGATATGTACTCATCATCAAGCGATCATATTCTTATGGATCAATTGGTGGAGTGCTCTAACTGCAGTATGAAGTACATAAACCCTCAAGTTATTGATGATATTATATTCAAATCTTATGAAGACGCGGTCGACCCAACATTTATAAAACAGAATTTACTCCGTATTGCTACATTCAAAAGAAATTTAAAAAAGATTTCCTATCGTTTAAAAATAACACCAAGTTCTAATATTAAAGTTTTAGACATTGGCTGTGCTGGTGGTGCATTCCCATACGCTGCAAATGAATTAGGATTTTCAGTGATTGGTGTGGAGCCAAGTTTGTGGCTAGCCAATAAAGCTAAAGAAGAATATAATCTTGATATTCGCCCTGGCTCATTAAAATCACAAGATTTTCAAAGTAATACATTTAATATAATAACACTTTGGGATGTTATAGAGCATCTAACAGATCCTGTTGATGTTTTAGAAGATATTCAAAAAGTACTAAAAAAAAATGGTCTCGTAATTATTAATTATCCAAATTACAATAGTCTAGCTAGATTTTTATTGAGAAAAAAATGGCCTTTTTTTCTTAGCGTTCATCTTTCTTATTTTACGCCAAAAACCATAAAAATCCTCATGGATAAAAATAATTTTGAAGTTCTTTCTTCACGACCATACTGGCAAACTTTAGAACTTGAATACATTCTTGAAAGAGCAAGCGCATATTTTAAATTTTTTAAGATTTTAACTAAAATTATAAAATTTCTTGGATTAGAAAAGTTTCCCATAAGATATAACATGGGTCAAACCTTAGTAGTTGCTAGAAAAAAATCATGATACCAGAAAACTGTAAAGCAATAATTTTTGATATGGATGGTGTATTATGGAAATCTAGTAAAATACATTATAAAGCATTCTGCGATACTCTAAAAGATGAAAAACTTAAGCCACCTTCTTATAAATATATTGCAGGCAAAAGAACTGATGATGTTATGAAAGAAATCTGTAGAGAACAAATTAAAAAATATGATCATTACATCGTACAAAGACTCATAGAAAAAAAACAAAAGCTAGCTAGAGAAGAGCTTCAAAAAAATCCTCCTGTAGCTAAAAACTGCATAAAAACCTTAAAAAAACTTTCAACTAAATATACTTTGGCTTTAGCAACATCTGGGAGTTCTGAAAATGTTAAGACTTTTTTATCGTTCACTGGCCTTGAGAATATTTTTAAATCAATCATATCTGGGGATGATGTTGAAAGCGCAAAACCTGATCCTGAAATTTATTTACTAACAGTAAAGAGATTAAATTTAACAGCTAATGAATGCTTAGTAGTTGAAGATTCATTAAACGGAATAATGTCTGCACATAACGCAGGCGTCAAATCAATTGCAATTACTGGAACTCATAAGCAAACTGAATTATCATCTAGTAGTTCAATCTTTATTATAAATAATCTTATAGAGCTATGTCAGGAATAAAATTTACTATATCTAATATTAAGGATCTAGATACATCAAAAGAAGATATTCAACAAGATCTTTGGACAGCAGTAATTCCTGCAGCTGGCATTGGGTCAAGACTCGGTTTCGACCACCCAAAAGTATTATACCCGGTTCTAGGTAGACCTATAATAAATTGGCTAATAGATTCTATTTCGCCGGCAGTAAAAAATTTTGTATTTATTCTTTCCCCGACAGGTATTTCAGAAGTAGAGCCATTACTACAAGAATGTATACCAGGAAGATACAAAATTGCTATTCAAAAAGAGCCAACAGGAATGGCAGATGCTATTTTATTAGCAGAAAATTTTGTAAAAACATCAAACGTTATTGTTGTCTGGGGGGATCAAGTAACTATAAAAACTAAAACTATTAAAGCATGTGCGAATGCGCATCAAAAAAGAAAAAATGCAATTTTAACGATACCAACAATTTTACGGAATAATCCATATATTGATATAGTAAGAAGTAAAAATGGAAATATTTTAGAGGTTTTACAGGCTAGAGAAGGTGAAATCAAAAAAAAAATAGGAGAAAATGATTGCGGGATATTTTTTTTTACAACTAAAGCATTATTTAAAGTTTTGAAAAATGCTAAAAGTGAAGCTTTAGGTGTAGGCACTATAACATCCGAATTTAATTTGTTGCCAATTTTACCAAGATTTGAGTTAGGTAAAGACAGTGTATTTACTATTCGTATCAATGATATTTCAGAAACATATGGTATTAATACGAAAGAAGATGCATTATTAATTGAAAAATTATTAAGCTCTAATTTAACAGATAATATAAAATGAAAAAAATTACAATTATTATACCTGCATATAACGAATCGTTATATGTCAAAAAATTACTTGAAAAAGTAATTTCTGTTCCAACAGAATCAGTCGGATATAATAAAGAGATAATTTTTATTGATGACGGCTCTACTGACGACACAGTTTCTTTGGCAAAGCAGTTTGACTTTGTTAACGTATTTACTCAAGAAAACAAGGGTAAGGGAGCGGCAGTAAAACATGGAATTTCAAAAGCAACAGGCGATTTAATATTAATTCAAGATGCTGACCTTGAATATGATCCATTTGATTATCTGCCTATGCTTGAAGAAATTGGAGATAGCGATAATGTATCCGTTTACGGAAGCAGAATAAAAGGCGTAATAAAATCTTCTGGCCATAAAACTTTTTTTCTAGGCAAACATCCTGATCAAGGATACGGTGCATGGATTGCCAATTTGATAATAACTTTTACAACTTTTATTCTTTACGGAAAATTTATTACAGATATGTTGACTGCTTATAAACTGTACCCAGCAACAATTATGAAGAAGATAGATATAAAAACTTCTGGCTTTGAAACAGATCATGAAATTTCAGCCAAGCTAATGAAAAATGGAGTAAAGATTAAAGAGGTTCCTATTTCTTATATACCTAGGTCAAAAGATGATGGTAAAAAAATTAGAGCAATTGATGGTATCAAGGCATTAATAACCCTTTTAAAATTTAGAATTTTAAACTAAAAATTATGAAATTGAATTATATTCCCATAATAAAAATTTTAATATCCGCAGGGTTACTTATCTTTATTTGGAACAAAATTAATATTGAAGAAATTGTAATTCTACTTAGTCTATTAGATTTAATTGACTGGATTACTATGTTTATAGTTATCACATTTGTAAATTTTATTGCCGCGTTTAGATGGAATTTGATATTGAGTAATTTAAATATTAATTTACCTTTTAAGAATTATATAAAATTTTTTTACCTAGGAAATTTCCTTAATCAAGTACTCCCAACTTCAACGATTGGTGATGGTTTTAGAGTATGGTCTTTATATAAGGAAGGAAATAATTTTAAAATTTCTTTTCATGGTGTAATTTTTGATAGAATAATTCCTTTAACAAGTTTGATTATTATTATTATATTTATACTATATCCATTATTTTTGATAACGAACGAATTTATAATTTTTTACTTTTCCCTATCGTTTGTCTTTTTCTTAATACTTATATTCTTTTTATTGAAATTACTTTTGAAAATAAGTTATAAGCTTTCGCAGTTTAATTTACTTACTAAATTTTTGAGTTTTCTTAGAGAGTTATATATTTCTTTTAAGCTCCAGCTTAGAAATATTATACCTATAATTTTAGGTATTATTGGTTTTTGTACTATGGCAATTATGATTAGTTTTATTGCTAATAAAATGTCTATAGAGCTGGATATTTGGACTTCACTTGTTCTTATACCGCCAGTTTTTTTAGTTATGTCAATACCAATTTCTTTGGCGGGTTGGGGAACACGAGAATATAGTATGGTGATAGCTTTAAGCTATGTTGGGATATCATCAGAACAAGCTCTGTCAATATCAATCGCATTTGGATTAATTAATTTAATGGGTACATTTCCAGCATTAATATTTTCAAAACATCTATTCAAAAACATAAAGGATATATAGACTATTAGATACTCTGTTCTTTTATGTCTGTGCGTATTATAATTTGCGCATGGAAAATAAATCAATAAACGTTGTATTATTTGCTGGCGGTAGAGGAAGTACATCAATATCAAAAGTTCTAAATAATCATGAGCAAGTTGATTTAAGCGTTATAGTTAATGCATATGATGACGGTCTCTCAACAGGCAGGCTAAGAAAGTTTATACCAGGAATGTTGGGACCATCAGACCTAAGAAAAAATATATGTTCATTAATGCCAACAAGTTTTCCTAACCAAAATGCTTTAAATAAATTACTAGAGTTAAGACTGCCTGACAAAATATCTAATAATATTGGAAGAGCTTATTTGAATTTATTATGTGGTAATATGCATGATGTTCCAAAAGAATTAGATGAATTAAATAAAATATATTCTGAAATTAACTTAAAATCCTCATACCTAATATCAAAGTGGGCAAATATTTTTTTAGATTATGATAAAAATCATAATCTTGATTTTGATTATGGTGATGCATCTCTAGGAAATATTATTTTTTGTGGATGTTATTTAGATAATAATAATAATTTTAATAAAACTATACAAATCCTTAGTTCATTTTGCGAATTAAAAAGCAAAGTTTTAAATATAACTGACGGTAGTAATTTTGTTTTACTTGGTCTTAAAGAAGATGGTATTTTTCTTGAAGATGAATCTGCGATAGTTTCTCCTCAAAGTGATACTCCTATATCAGAAATATTTCTTCTTAAGGACTATTTAAGCAAAGATGATGTATCAAAGCTAAATGAACTTTCTTTAAGTGATAAGCAGCAATACTTAAAAGAACATGAATCTTTTCCTAGAGCAAACCAAGAAGCATTGGATGAAATATCCTCTGCTGATTTGATAATTTATGGTCCAGGAACTCAATACTCATCTTTATTGCCGTCATATCTGACTAATGGTGTATCAGAGGCTATATTAAGTAATAAGAAGTCAGAAAAAGTTTTTATTGCTAACATAAATTATGATCATGATATTCAGAAGCTTGGTATTCACGATTTATTAGAGAATTTAGTTTCCTATCTAGGGAAAAAAGAGAAAATAAATTTTGAACTATCCGATGTTGTTAACAGATTATTTGTTCAATCAATAAGCTCTACTCAAATACCATTTAATAAAGACTTAAATTATCTATCGTTCAATAAAGAGAAAATAAAACTACCTTCAAAAGCAATTACTGCTTTTAACTGGGAACAGCAGGATGGAGTTCATTCTGGAGGAAGAATTGTCGACGAAGTTTTATATTTAACTCAAAATCTTGTTGATGTAAATATAAAACCTTATAGACATACAATTTCGATAGTTGTTCCAATACTGAATGAAATCAAAACGCTTGATAAGGTTCTTAAGGACCTACAGTCACTTGATCTGACTAGATTTGAAGTTAGTAAAGAGATAATTTTTGTCGATGGTGGATCCACTGACGGCAGTCTAGAAAGATTACGTGAGGAAGCTCATATTAATCTTCATCAACTTTCTGAAAATGAGAATGGACGAGGTGCAGCCATAAGATTAGGGTTAAAAAAAGCCTATGGTAACGTAATTGTAATATATCCTGCAGATGATGAGTATGATGCAAATGAAATCATGAAAGTTGCGGCACCAGTTTTTACCGATAATTTTCAGCTGGTATTAGGAAGTCGTAATATAAGAATTGACGATTTAAATAATACTTTAAAATTAATATATGGAAATAATATTATAAAAAGATTTATTAGTAAATATGGCGGTCTATTAACTAGTATATGTTGCTTAATCTTCTTTAAAAGATACATAGGTGATCCATTTACATCTTTAAAAGCAATAGATGCAGGATTAGTGCGTAAGATTAACTTAACATCCAATAAATTAGATTTAGACACTGAACTGATAGCAAAAACAAGAATATTGGGTGAATTTGTACTTGAAGTACCTGTAAATTATAAACCTAGATTTTGCAATGATGGTAAGAAAGTTACAACTAGTAATGGTATAATCGCAGTATTTAGGCTAGTTCAAATATTTTTCGTAAATATTTTTTTTAAGAAAAAGTATAGTAAAAAATAATTATAATAATTTTTATTAGTAGAGAAAACTATGATTTTAATAGCAATTTTTTTAATTTTTATAATTCCAACTTTGGCAATATCTAATAACTTTTTAAGACAAGAAACATTGAAAATTGAGGGATTAATTCTAAGTTTTTTTTACTATATTTTATTATTAGCAATTATTTCACTAGCTATCCCAAAAAATTTTTTAGATACAAATACTATCGGTGCAATAATTTTGATAGTCTCGTCACTATCATTTTTTTTTTATCACAAAAAAAATATTTCAATAAAAAAAGAAAAATGGGGTTTGTTTGCATTTTTTATTGTGATTTTTGTTTATGTAATTTTTGGTGTCGATGAATTAAAGCATCATGCATCACCTGATAATCATGGCTTGGCTGGCGTTGTTGGTAATTTTAAAAATAGTTTTTCCTATGAGCTGTTAGTTGAAAAATATTTATATTATACTGGCTTAGAAAGTCCAGTTTTTATTGGTCAAGAAACGCCTCTTTTACCTTCTACATTTAGCATTGCTGATTCACAACTAAGGTGGGCATCTGATTTTACATTTACAGTAGGAAGAATTGGATTTTCTTTGTTAGGAGCTATTACAACATCTCTCCTACCAACAGTAGAGAGTTTTAATTATTTTGTAATTTTTTTAGGAATTCTAGGGTCATTTTTTTTAGCATTTTTGTCTATAGAAATTTTTAAAATTACTTATTTGTATTTTTCTAAATTCAGAGTAAAAACAAATAACTTTATTGGTTCCCTAGTTTTAGTAATTTGTGCATTATCAAACTGGCTTATTATATATGTGTTAGAGGGAACAGTTAATCAATTATGGCTTTTGGTAGGAGTGCAGTTCCATATTTTACAACTTTTAAAATTTTCTATTGATTATGATTTTAGAGAAAATACAACTTATATAAAATTTCTATACCTATCTGGTGGTCCAGTATTTGTTTCAATAGTTTATCCTCATGGATTTTTAATGTTATGTGCACTTTCCTTACCTGTATTAGGTCATATTTATTTAAAACAAGTAAGATTAGATGGGAATTATATAATAAGTAAAAATATTTTATCAGGAATAAGTTTGCCTTTAATAGGTACTTTGTTATGTTTACCTCTAACATTTTATTTATTACATGGCGAATCATTAACAGTACCGCTTAAAATGTTTTTACAAGGCATCTCAGGAATGTCCTACAACCTTGGAAACGCACCCATTCATCAATATCTACCGGGACTACCATATTCACTTTTCCCAACGGCAATTAATGGAAATGGAACAGGTTTTAATGTGTATGATTTTTCTTTTGTTGGTATGCGTTTATCAATAATATATTTTTCTATCTTAATATTATTTGTTGTCGTGATTAATACAATTAAAATGAAAAATGAAAAACTTATTACTTTGGCTCTTTTATCACTTCCAATTATGCTAATGTTATTAGTTATAAAATCAGGATTAATCGATAATTTTCAATCGTATATATACGCTAGGCACTGTTCAAATTTTACAGCAATAGGATTACCAATAATCCTAGCTGCTTTATATAATATTATATTTTACTTAAGTAATAAATACAGTATTTTAGAAAAAATAAATATAAGAAGAACTTCGGGAATTCTTGTTATATTTGCATCCATAATGATTATTTATAATTTTTATCAATTTTCCTCACAATATAAGATTGTTTCAAAATCATTTGAAATTATTCAGAAAGAAGAAAAATTTTTAAATCTTGATCCAAAGAATAGTATTTTTGTCAGTAATGAGCCAATGCATGAAATGTTTTCTCTAACATTGATATCTCCATTATTTTATTTAACTGATAACTGGTCGCCAGTTATAAAAAAAGAATATTTTTTGCTAAAAGAGCTTAATGTCTATCATAGTTATCTAAAAAATAATTTAATACAGTTTAAAAATATAGGCAAAATAACCTTAAATGAAGATATTAGGGGTCCAATAAGTACAGAAAAGATTAAAAAGTACCCCGGTTTTGTTAAATTTTAACTAATATATTATAATCTCTTAAAATGTATAGCTTATGATATATTTAAATAAAATGTATTATATCAAAAATTAAGGCTTTAAAATTTAGGAGACAATGATGTTAATTTTTTTAATATTAATAATATGCATAGTAATTATGTTAATTTTATTTTCTATAAGTAAGAGTCTAGATTCGATTAATGAGCAACTAGATCAAATCGTAGAGACTAATAAAAAGTTAGTTGAAAATACAAAAAAAGATTCTGGAGAATAAATTACAGAATTTCGAGTATAAATTTAATTATACATGGTCGTTAATTATTCCAATTTTCTTCATCCACTCCTTAAACCCACCTTTGATATGTGATACTTTGTTATAACCCATATCTCTTAAAGTTTTTGACGCAAGCGCAGATCTAGCTCCTGAATGACAATACAAAATTATATCTTTCTTTTTATCAAAAAAATCTTTGTAGTATTCGCATTCAGGGTCAGCAAAAAACTCTAAATGTCCTCTTGAGGTATGTATAGAGCCTGGAATAATCCCATTTTCAATTAATTCTGAAGTATCTCTTAGGTCAATTATATTAATACTTTCTGAATTTAGCATTTCTTTAACTTCTTCTACTTTTAATTCTTGAAGTCCTATTTTGGCTTTTTTAACCATTTCTTTAACAGTCATATTTCCCATTTATCTAATACCTTAGTGTTTAAAATTTACATGTACTATATAATATTTTATATAAGAATATTTAAATTTTTATGCTATTACTATAACATACTTATAATTTATGTGGTTTAACTGATTATGCAATTAGGAAGAATAATAATTGATATTTTTGGAACTGAATTAACAAATGAAGATATTGATTTGTTAAAACATCCATATGTAGGAGGTGTAATTTTATTCTCAAGAAATTTCTATTCTATAAGTCAAATAAGAGATCTTATTAAAAAAATAAAATCTTTAAGATCACCTTCATTAGTAATATATTTGGACCAAGAGGGCGGTAAGGTTCAAAGATTTAAAGAAGGAATGACTTTACTACCATCAATTTCTCTATTAGGAAAAAAATATACGGATGACCCCAATGAAGCTTTTTTTCTTGCGAAAGAATTAGGGTGGCTAATAGGTTTTGAATTAGCAAGTATTGGAATAGATGTGAACACATCTCCAGTTTTAGATATTAATTACAGCAGAAGTAATGTAATGGCAGAAAGATGTTTTTCAAGTAAACCAAAAGTTGTATCTCTTTTAGCAGAACTATTTATAATAGGTTCGAAAGAAAGTGGTATATCCAGTATATGTAAACATTATCCTGGCCATGGTTTCGCAAAAACAGATTCACATGTTGAACTTCCAGTTGATAATAGGGATATTAAAACTATTTTTCAAGACGATTTATTACCATATAAAAAAGCAATAGAGTTGAAAGTAGAGGGCATTATGACTTCACACGTACTTTATAAGTGTGTAGATAGTCTTCCACCCACACTATCAAGCAAATGGACGAAAATATTAAGAAATGATTTAAGGTACAAAGGCTTAATATTCTCTGATGATCTAAGTATGCATGCTTTAAATGAATTTGGCGAAATACAAGATAATGTATTAAAATCATTAAATGCTGGCTGTGATTGTGTATTTATCTGCAATAATAGAAATAAAGTTATTAATACTTTAGACAACATAGTTGTTGAAAGTAATAGGCAAGTTTGTGATAAGCTCATAAAATTAAATAAAGATAATACAAATAGCCATTTTAAAAAAAATAAAAGAAGATTATCGTTTATAGATAGATTGTTAAGAATTTCAGACAATAAACAAATAGAAATTAATATATAAAAAAAATTATGGAAAACTTACTTCAGCAATACAGTTTAGATCATTGGTTAGTAAAATTTATAATAATTATACTTATTATAATTACTATAAATATAGCGACTCGTATTATATTAAACTATTTAAGAAAACAATTTAGCAAAACTAGTAATGTTTGGGATGACTGTGTAATAAATTCGTTTTATAGGCCCTTCACGATACTTGTGTGGATATTAGGAATTGTTTTTACTCTTGAAGCTTTTAATGAAGACTTTAAAGTTATAAATATCTCTAAAGAATTTTTAGTGAACTTAAAGCGCGCAGGAATAATATTTTCTATTGCATTATTTTTAAATAATCTATCAAGAAATTTTCAAATAGCAATTATTAAAAATAATAAAAATAATTCTATCGATGTAGACGAGGCAACATATGAAGCTATCACAAAAATTATTAGACTTTCTATTATTATTACCTCAGGACTAATAATCTTACAAACTTTTGGATTTAGTATTTCTGGCGTTCTTGCTTTTGGAGGTATTGGTGGAGTTGCTGTCGGTTTTGCAGCAAAAGATATGCTAGCTAATTTTTTTGGTGGCTTGATGATTTATTTAGATAGACCCTTTAGAAAAGGCGACTGGATCAGATCACCTGATAGAGAACTTGAGGGAACGGTTGAAAATATTGGTTGGCGTCAAACCTCTATAAGAAATTTCAGAAAAAATGTAATTTATATTCCTAACTCTGTTTTCATGAATATAATTGTTGAAAATCCATCTAGAATGACTCATAGAAGAATAAGAGAGGTTATAGGTCTTAGGTATAAAGATCTTCCTAAGATGTTAAAAATAGTAGAAGATGTAAAGTTAATGATCTCGTCTCATAATGAAATAGACCATAACCAAACAACTATTGTAAATTTTGATAGTTATAATGACAGTTCTATAGATTTTTTTATTATAACATATGCTAAAACTACAGAGTGGATTAGATATCATGAAATTAAGCAGGACGTATTAATTAAAGTTGGCGAAATTATAGAAAGTAATGGTGCTGAAATAGCATTCCCAACAAGAGTAGAAATTAGGGAATAAATCCTAATTTTTATTTATTTCCATAACTTTTAGAATTAATCCAAAGTTATCTCTGTCAATATACGTAGTTTTATTTAGTTTAATTTTTTGTAATATATTATGCTTTTTAGAAACTAATGTATCTTTAGTAAAGATACTATCCGACTTCATTATTTGACGTTCAAACAAAATTAAATCCACAGTATAAAATTTATTTTTTAAAATTCTTATAAAGCCATCATACTGGCTAACTTTTCCGGAACCAATTATATCTATATCACTTAAATTTAGAATATCGTCAAAAATATCTTCACTAAAATCATAGCCGTTCTTAAGTTTAATAAAGCTCATATTATCTAGATTTTGTATCCATTCCAAATGAGAAATTACTCTAATACTATTATCTTTTAATAAATTAATTTTATGGTCATAAAACGTTTCTAATTTATAGTCGTAATTATATTTTATACACTCATTGTCATTACTAATTATACAATTATTATTTTTTATAATTATGGAAATTTTTTCTTCATATTTATCATTAATAAATTTTTTATCATGTTCAATTGTATTTGAATTGTTATGAGTTATTAAAATTATTTTGATTTGGTATAAAGATTGTTCATTATTTTTAATTTCTTCAGCATATGCTGTAATTGAAAAAAATAGGATTAATACAAATATATTTTTTAAAGTTTCTTTCATTTTAATTTATTAATTACATCTGCAATTATTATTCTCTTTTCTCTAATATCACTAAAATCTTTTTTGTATATTAAAGTTTCGTCTCTTGTAAATGATACATTATTCTGGCTATTTTTGATAAAATTAATTAATTTTTCGTGCTTAATTTTTGTATCTTTTTGAAATGAAATTTTTAATGAGTTCCTATTAATTAGTAATCTTTTAATACCAAGTTTTGAGTACTTTATTTTCATTTTTGTAATATCAATAAGATTTTTTACCTCTTCAGGCACGTTTCCAAATCTATTTATTAGCTCAATAACAATGTTATCTAATTGCTCGGGGTTTTCAGTATTTGCAATTTTTTTATACATAATTAGTCTTTGATTGACATCATTAATATAATCGCTTGGAATAATTGCGACTTCATTTATGTCAATCTCAGTTACATAGTCTAGAGAATTGTCAAAATTTGGAATTTTTCCAGATTTCAAAGAAGATATTGCTTTGGTTAGAATTCTATTGTAAAGCGAAAAGCCAATTTCTTGTATTTCTCCGCTTTGAGATTCGCCTAAAAGGGCTCCAGCTCCTCTAATTTCTAAATCTCTTGAGGCTATAGAGAAACCAGAACCTAAATCCTCCATATTCTCAAGGGCAAGCAATCTTTTTTTTGCATTTTCGGTAATATAATTCTTATCCTGCACAAGTAAATAACAATAGGCTTGCCTATTACTTCGTCCAACTCTTCCTCGTATTTGATGAAGCTGAGATAAACCAAATTTGTCTGCTCTATTAATT
>MDSV01106102.1_pt1 | contig 16788 bp, 18 predicted proteins | sample 810851 | NCBI WGS metagenome assembly MDSV01 (sample SAMN05326640, study PRJNA326480) | marine metagenome | isolation source: seawater | place: Atlantic Ocean: North East | collected 2012 | reverse complement strand
TATATTTTTTTTTTTTCAAATATTTAAATTTTTTTTTTAAATGAAGAAAATATTTTATATAACTATATAATTTACTAAATAAATTAATCATAATTATTTTGTTAAATTTGCTTAATTTTGTTATCTTTAATTGTTATCACTTTGTCACATTTATCTACTATTGATTTTTTATGTGAAATTATAATTAAAGTTTTTCCAGATTTTAATTTAAATACATCTTTTAAAAAATTTTCTTCATTTTCTGTGTCTAGAGCGCTTGTAGCTTCATCTAAAATTAAAATATCAAAATCCTTATATAATGCTCTAGCCAAGCCAATTCTTTGTTTTTGTCCGCCAGATATTTGAATTCCTCTTTCACCAACATTTCTGTTTAGAGCCATTTTATTTAATTGCGATATTTTGAGACTATTTTTTAATTTTTTTATACTATTGAGATTTTTACGTTCATAAAAATAAATATTATTTTTTATTGTGTCACTGTTTAGATAAACTGACTGAGGCACATAACCAATTTTTTTAAACCAATCTTTTTTATTTTTTTTTATATCATTATTGTCAACTAGAACTTCTCCTTTTTGAGGTTCAAGCAAACCTATAATAATATCGATAAGTGTTGATTTTCCAGAACCACTCTCTCCATATACTCCAATAATTTCCCCCTTTTTTATTGTTAAATTTGCATTTTTTAAGATTGTATTTTTTTCATTGTTATAAAAAAAAGTTATATTTTTTAATTCAATTTTTTTTTCAAAATTTAAATTTTTAGAAATTTCTTTAAAATTATCATTACTACCAATTTTACCAATTTCATTGTACATTAAATCTAATGCAGGCTTATAATAACTTAAATTTACGTATGAACTAGAAAGTTTATAAATTGACGGCATCACTCTCGAAAATATCCCTATCATTAATCCAAAAAAAACAATAATTTCATCTTTCGGCATATTTATATGTAAAAAATACATCAATAAAATTAAAATCGAAATTACAACTATTAATTCTAAAATAATTTTAGGAATTTGTTGCAGAACTTGAAATATGTAACTATTTATTTTTAAATTTTCACTATTTAATCGAAACTTCTCTATAATTTCATTTTCTTTATTATTAACTATTATGTCCTTTATACCTCCGAAACCATTTATAATAGTGTTTAAATTTATTAGAGCAAATTTTTGTCTTTTTTTACCTAATTTTTTTGAAATCAAATTTAAAAACTTTACGAGTATTAACGATACAGCACCAGTTATTAAAATAAAAACTAATACTACATTTGGTTCGTAATATAATAGAAAACTCATTAAGCTTAAAATCATTAATACTTCTAGTATGATATTTGTTATGGCACCCATATATCCAATTGAGCACATATGAATTTCTTGAGTTAAATTCCTGATTATTTTAGAAGTATTATTTTTAATATGAAATAAGTAGTTTTTAAGAATGTAATGTTTGTATAATTTATTAACTAAAAATTTATACAAAGAAAATATAAAATTACTTTGATAATGTACGAGAAACAATCTAAACAATGATTTTACAATAAAAATAATTAGAAAAAGAAGTAAAATATTTTTTATAGAAATAAAATTAATTAAAATTTCAAGATTATATTCTGTAAGAAAATTTTTTATGTCATCAATATTTCCAACTAAGATATTTAAAATAGGAATTAACAAAGCCACAGATAAAAGCTCAAATATAGTACCAACAAATATAAAAATAATTAAAAAAATAAATCTTATTTTGAGTTTAGCTGATAATAGTGTGGTAGCTTTTTTTAAATTATTAATCATAGTTTTTATAATAAATATTATTTATTCAGATTGAACAGGTATAATTAACAAATTAGAAGAAATTAAATATGTAAACTTTACATATATAGCAATAAAGCATAAATTTAAATAAATATTTTGTTTTTTAAAAAAGATGCTTACAAAAAGAGATTATTGTTATCTTTTGATTATTTTTAAAAAATTTTTTTAAGGAAAATCAAAAAAGTTAAACATTAAATTTAAAATGAATTCACCAAGTAAAAAAAAAATATACTTTTTTATTGGGTTGCCGAGATGTGGAAATACCGCAATTCAGATAAACTTAGAAAAATTAAAACTTTATGATAGAGTTTACTCATCAGAAACTAATGAATTTATAAATTATTTGAGAAATTACATTTTTTTTGAAAAATGCGATCAAGAACAAATATTAAAAAAATTTGACAATATAAATTTTGAAAAAAAAATAAATATTTTATTTATCGAAGGTTTAACTGATCCATTTGTTCCATTTTATAAAAATTCAGTTGATAAAAATATTAAAAATTTAGTTAATTTAATAAAAGCGAGAGAAAATAAATTTGATTTTAAAATAATTTTACTTAAAAGAGGAGTGAGTTGGCTTAAAAGCTATTGGAAAAAATTTGGGTATTTTTGTTTTTATAAAAATTTTACTTGGCTTAGCTATAAAAAATTTATAGTTGATCAAAAAAAAGAGTTTGCATCTTTAAAAAAACACGGATTAATTTATCCTAATATAAATATAATTTCAAATTTTCTTCATTTAAACAAAATTAAACATAGAATATTTTTATTTGCAGACTTTAAAAAAAATACAAAAAATTTTATTGAAAAATTAATCCATGAAATTTTTGATGATAATAAAATTTTTTATAATTACGAAAAAAAAAAATATAATGAATCTCACCAAAATTATTTAGAAAAAAGAAAAATAATATTTTTACAAAGAATTTTTAATTTAAAAAATTATAAATTTAATAATTTCAAAAATAAATTTTTTCTTTTAAAGCTTGAAATTTATCTTTTTTTATATTCTGTTTTATTTATAATTAAAAACAGTGTAAATAAAAAAACTAAATAATAGATTTTAAATGAAATTAAAACATAAAAATATTACTCCCTCAGGAAATGAATTTTATTTTATTGCTGAAATTGGACATAATCATATGGGAAGTTTAAATGTAGCAAAAAAATTAATGTTATCTGCAAAAGTTAATGGAGCAGATGCAGTCAAATTACAAAAAAGATCAAATAAAAATTTATTTACTAAAAAATTTTATAACTCACCTTATATCAATAAAAATAGTTACGGGAAAACTTATGGAAAACACAGAGAAAGATTAGAATTTGGACTTTATGAATATAAAGAATTAATGAAATATGCAAAAAAGATAAAAATAGATTTTTTTTCAACCGCTTTTGACATTGAAAGTGTAGATTTTCTAAATAAAATTAATATTCCATATTTTAAAATTGCCTCTGCAGACATAATAAATACTCCATTAATTAAAGAAATCGCAAAATCAAAAAAACCAATTTTTTTGAGTACTGGCGGTGCAAATCTTTCAGATGTCTCAAGAGCAATTGATGTAATTACAAATTATCACAAAAAAATTTGTATTATGCAATGCACAGCTGCCTACCCAACAGATTGGAAAGATATGAATTTGAATGTTATAAAAACCTATAGAAGTCTTTTTAAAGATTTTGTTATTGGTATTTCTGACCATGAGGCCGGTATTCAAGCTTCTCAATTATCCTATATGTTAGGCGCAAGAGTTTTTGAAAAACATTTTACATTGAATAGAGCAAATAAAGGAACAGATCATGCCTTTTCATTAGAACCTGAAGGAATAAGAAAAATTGTAAGAAATTTACACAGAGTGCCAATTTTATTAGGATCTAGAAAAAAAACTAGATTACCTTCTGAGAAAGAGGCTTTATTTAAAATGAAAAAATCAATAGTAGCTAAAAAATTAATAAAAAAGGGTTCTATTATTAAATATAAAGATTTAAATTTTAAGTCACCTGGAGGTGGATTGGAACCATACAATTATAAAAAGATCATTAATAAAATTGCCCTACGAGACTTTCAAGAAGATGAATTGATTTTAATTAAAAATATAAGATAATATATTTTATAATTTTTAAAAAATGAACAAAATTAAGGAAATTTTTACAACTAAAAAAATAGTAGATTTTAAATTCTTAAATATCTTAGGTTTGCAGGCTGCAAGATACATGATTGCAAAAATTCTTTATTCATCATCAAAATATTTTATTAAAACAGATTATATACCAGAATATAAAGATAAAGGATTACACTTATATAAAAGTTTTCTTGAAAATGAAAATTTTCAAAATATTAAAAATGAATTTGATCGAATTATTGAAAAAGAAAATAAAGCAAGGAATACTTATCTTAATGAAGATGAATTAAATGTAAATAACTCATCCATAGATTATTTACTTTTTGAGTTTGAAGATAATGAAGAGAACAAAAAAAATTACCCCTTTCTATATACGCTCTATAAAAGTGATAAAATTAATAAAATTTTTAAAGCTGCTGAAAGAAAAAAAAATGTAAATATTTTTATGAGGTTAGAAAGAGTTATTACTAAAGATGACAAAATGAATGACGCTAATGCTAAATGGCATGTTGATAACTATCACGATACTCACAAGGCCTGGCTGTATTTGACTGATGTAAAAAAAGAAAATGGTCCTTTTAATTATTTAAGTGGTTCTGCTAAGTTTAATTTTAAAAGATTATATTGGGAGTACATAAATTCAGTAAAATCCCTAATTAATAAGAGTTATGTACCTTTCTCTCTAGAAAAAAATTCGAACTCATTTAAGTTAGATAAACTTGAAATGGAGTGTAATAAAAATGATTTCTTAGTTGCAAATACGCATGGATATCATAAACGTGGATATGCTCAAATAAATCAAATAAGAGATGCTGTTTCATTTTTCACTAGAGAAAATCCTTATAAATTCTTTTAAAATCTTAATTTTTTAAATTTTTTTTAAAGATTTTTTCAGCAAGTTTTAAATCACTTAGATAATGAATATCTATTGAATCATCTAATAACCACAATTCATTTTTTAAAGATTTATGATCATGAATTTTTTTGCTTAAATTATAAGTTAAAAGTTTTTTTTTCGTAATTCCCCATATAGATCCATTAATATTTCCTTTACCGTCGATAGAAAATACATCTTCGATATTTGTATATTTTAATAATTGGTAAACTTTCATTATTTTATTTAAATTAAGATTTGGAGAATTTGCTTGTACATGAATAACAGCATTTGTACCTTTGGGAAAATATCTGAAAGACTCCAACATTAAAATTCGTGATGGTAAATTATTTTCCCTTAGTTTTTTGTTTCTAATAATTGTTTTTGCTCCCAATTTTTTTGAATAATTTAAAATTAAATCATTATCAGAATTTACAAAATATTTTTTACTAATTTTTAATATTTTTTTTATCGTCCAATGGATTAAAGGTTTGTTATTAAAATTTCGAAAATTTTTATTCTTTAATCTGTCACTATGACCCTTCGCAAGTGTTAAAAAGCAAATTTTCCTTTTGATCATATATTCATAATTCTGAGGCAAATTTTTTATTGAATGTTAAGATAAGACAACATTCTTTTTATATTATAGTAATTTATGTCTCTAAAATCTTTTATCTCATCTTTCTCTAGTTTTTCTTTAATCTCTAAAATACCTTTTTTTATTGTTATTTCAGGAGACCAGTTTAATTCATCTTTTATTTTATCAAATGAAACTTTATAGCTTCTCTTGTCTAGATTATCGCTATTCTCAATTTTTAAATTCGGAAATATTTCTTTGTAGAAATTTATTAGATCTAAAATTTTAAAATTAAATGAATTTCCACCTAAATTAAAAATTTTACCGTTAATTAATTTAGTATCAAATTCTATGGTTTTAGAATAAAAATCAGCTGCATCACTTACGTGTAAAAATGGTCTCCATTGGTTTCCTCCGTTTATAATTATTTTATTTTGATCAAAAGCTAATCCTGTCATTGAATTTATAACTAAATCGAACCTCATTCTCGGTGAAAAACCAAATAAAGTTCCTTTTCTAAAACATGATACTGAAAAATTTTCAGAACCTTCAGATAATATAATTTTTTCACTATCTAATTTCGACTCTGCGTAAGCGCTTATTGGATTTAATGGACTTTCTTCATTTACAAATATGTCTGCACCAGTATATCCATATACACTACAAGAAGATGCAAAAATAAATTTATTCACTTTATTTTTCTTAGCTACAGAAACTAAATTTATAGTTGAGTCTACATTTGCCTTTTTGGTTAAATGGAAATCTAAAGCTGCAGTTGGATCGTTAGAAAGCCCAGATAGATGGATAATTGTATCAATTTTTTCCCCAAGAACTTTATTTAAAATATATTTATCTTCAGTTAAACCTACTTCTAAATGAAAATTTTTATATTTTTCTAAATTTATTAAATTTGATCTACCAAATATAAGTGGATCAATAGTTATCACCTCATGTCCTTTTTTTAAAAGTTTTAGAATTAATATTGTTCCCAAGTAACCAATACCACCAGTGACTAAAACCTTTTTATTTTTCATCAAAGTAATTTTCTATTGTTTGAAATAAATATTTAATTTTTTCTTCAGACATATCAGAATGTAACGGAAATGAAACTATCTTATTTTTAATTTTTTCAGAATAATTAAATGTATTTTTTAAATATTTAAACTTATTTTTATAAAATGTTAAATCTTTTACAGATGTATAGTATTTTCTTACGTAAATATTATTTTTTTCTAAGTATTTAATAAAATCATTTCTATTTTTTTTTAAAATTATCGGATAGTAAAGATATTGACATTCAGTGTTTGGTTTTACACTCATTAATTTAAGATAATTCTTTTTCTCTAAATTCTTAAAAAAAAAGTTATATTTATTAATAATAATTTTTCTTTTTTTCATTTTAGATTTAATTTTTTTTAAATTTTCTAAACCAATTATTGCAGAAAACTCTTGCATTTTAGAATTCAATCCTGGAAGTAAAATATTTCCAGTCTTTTTGTTGGATTGTCCAAAATCTCGAAGATTTTTAAGGGTTTGGTGAATTGATTTATTATTAGTAATTGCCACTCCACCTTCGATACTATTAAAAATTTTTGTGACATGTAAACTAAATATTTCATCAATACCCAAGTTGTTTAAATATTTTCCATTGAATTTAGATCCAAATGCTGGTGCACTATCTGAAATACATTTTATTTTTCTTAAATTACAAAACTTTTTTATTTTTTTTATGTCTGGTATATTTCCGTATACTGAAACCGGTAAAATTAATTTAACGTCTTTATCTACTTTTTTTATCGAATTTAAGTCTAGAGTTAATGTTTCATCAATATCACAGAAAATTGGCTCTATATTATTTAAATATAAAGCATTCACAGTACCCACAAATGTAAATGAAGGCACTAATGCTTTAATTCTTTGGTTGAATTTATAACCCAGCTTATTTTTCCAAGCATATATAAGACTATATAATGCCATCTCTCCATTACAAAAAATTACAGGTTCATATTTACTCTTAAAGAATTTTTTTAATTTTTTTTCAAAAATTACAACATTTTTTGAGTTATTTGTTACCAATCCACTTTCTAAGCTAGTTATTAATTTTTTTTTTATAGTATTAAATTTTGGAAGAACTGGATCAATTATATTTATTCTCATAAATTTTTATAAAAGATCTTCTTTTTTAATGAGTCTATCCTTGCTTATATTTTTTTTGGCTTTCCTATTGATCACCCATTTCATATCTCTAGGATGTATTCCTATACCGGGTTTCTTTATTTCTAACATACTTTTTTTGATTGTTTGACCTTTTCTAATATCTATTTTTGATATTAAGCTTGGTCTATGCACTCTTTGTATTTCTTCTTCTATCTTAGGAATAATTTTCTGACTTGTTCCAAAGGAGCTCTCAACCTCTCTAATTCCTTCAACCATATTTTTTAATTCATTTGGGCTGATCGAAGCATCATGATCAACACCAAAATCGTTTGTTTTTAAAGTATAATGTTTTTCAATAATTTTTGCTCCCATAGCTACTGCCGCCAAAGGAATATTAATTCCCATCGTATGATCTGAATAACCCACAATACAATTAAATGCATTTTTTAAAGTTTTCATCACTCTTAAATTTGCATCCTTAGCTTCTGAAGGGTAATGAGATGTACATTGTAATAAAGCAAAATTATTATTATGTTTTCTGATTATTTTAACGGCATCTTCAATTTCACCTAAATTGTGTAAACCTGTCGATAATATTAAAGCCTTTTTTGTTTTTGCTGAACTTTCCAAAATAGGGAAATTCGTTAAACTAAAAGAGGCAATTTTTAAAATTTCTGTCTTTAAAGAATTTAAAAAATTTACATTACCAACATCAAATGGAGTACCAAAAATAAACATATTCTTTTTTTTTGCATATTTTAAACATTCTAAATATTGCTTTTGACTTAATTCTAATCTTTTTAGTAATTGTTTAATATTTTCTTTTTTATTTATTAATCCTTTTTTGTGATACGTAGCTAAAAAAGCGTCTTTAGAGGCATATTTTTTTGTATTGAATAATTGAAATTTTACAGCATCAGCTCCTGCTTCATATGCAACGTCAATTAATTCTTTAGCTTTTTGTAAGTTTCCGTCATGGTTTACACCAGCTTCAGCAACTATAAAACAAGGACTATTTTCTGAAATTTTTATTTTTTTATTTATAATTAGTTGACTCATTTTTTTGTATACAAAATTACCATAAATTATGTATTCATATATATAATCTATTCATGAAAAGCAAAAATAAATTAATTAATATATTATGTTACGCCGAGTCAAATGCTGGAACAGGAAGAGGTCATTATACTCGAGTTAGGTATTTAATTTCAGCTTTAAAAAAAAGAAAGCCAGCAAATGTAACCCTGATAACAAATTATAATAATTATGCTAAAGCTTTCTTCAAAAATTTTGACAAAATAATTTTTGTAAAATCAAACATTAAAAAAAAAATAGAAAAATCGCTCATAAATTATGATATATTTATTTTGGATCCTCCTTACTATGAAAAAAGAAAAAATAATTGCGGTAATTATTGGAAAAATCTTAAAAAATTTAATAAAAAGATTAAGATTGTTAGATTGACAGATGAGTATAAACCAACAAAACATAATGTCGATATATTGATTAATGATTATCCTTATTCAGAAAATTTTATAAATATCTATAAAAATTCAAATTCAGCTAAAAAATATTTTTTGGGATATAAGAGTTTTTTATATCCAATTCATCATAAGGTTATTTACAAAAAAAATTCAACATTTTTTGTTGCTTTTGGGGGTGCTGACAGTAATTTTCTTGTTGATAAACTAAATCCAACTTTAAATAAAATAAAAATGAAAAAAATTATTTTTGTTAGAAAGAACAAAGTAAATTATTATAACAGTATTAATAAAAATAAAAAATTTAATGATTATATATCCATAAAAGACCAAGATGATTTCTTTAACAAAATAAAAATGTGTAAATTTTTTATATCAACACCTTCAAATATAATGTTCGAAGCTGCATATTTTGGTCAATCAGGAATTGTTATTCCGACACAAACTAGACAAAAAAAAATGATAAAATTTTTTGAAAAAAAAAAGATAGTTAAATCTCATATAAAAATAAAAGATTTGAATGAAGATATAATCTTAAAAGATTTCAAATCTTTAAATAAGGAAAAATTTAAAATTAATCAAAAAAAAATTAAAATTTATCAAAAGAGAATGATTCAAAGTATAATTTAAAAATGACATTGCATAAAAATAAAAAAAAAAAATCAAAAAAAATCATTCTAATAGGAGGAGGAGCACAAGCTAAATTAGTAGCTGAAGAAATATTAAAAATCAAAAATCAAAAAATATTAGGTTTTGTAGACGATAAAGTAAAAAATTTAAGTGTTAATGGTATAATCATAAAATATCTTGGTAACACCAGCAGTCTTTTAATAAGTAAAAAAAAACAAAAAGTTTATTTATTCTTATGCATTGGCAACAATAACCAAAGAAAAAAAATTTATAATAAGTATTCTACTAAAAAAAATTTTAATTGGATTACAGTTATTTCTAAATCATCAATAGTTAGTGATAGTGCAATTATAGAAAATGGAACTTTTATAGGTTCTGGAGTAATAATAAATAGCGGATCAAAAATTGGAAATCACAGTATTATAAATACAGGTTCTATAATTGAGCATGATAATATTATAGAAAGTTTTGTATCAATATCACCAGGCTCAATTACTGGAGGAAATGTAAATATTGGAGAATCAACATTTTTGGGATTAGGATGCGTCATAAAAAATGAAGTTAAAATTGATAAAGATGTTGTGATAGGTGCTAACAGCTATGTTAAAAATGATTGTAAACAAAATCACTTATATTTTGGACAACCTGCAAAAAAAGTAAAAAAAATTAATAAAAAATATATTTATTTATAAAACATTTAAATATTTTTAAATACTTTTTTATAATCAAACATTTTTTCAGATTCTCTTAAATCTCTTAAAGTATGAATATCTATAGAATTATCTATAAGATAAAATTCACTATTAATCACAATGCTATGATAATTATTTTTTTTGTTTAAATTTTTTAGTCTCTTTTTTGTTATAGCCCACATTGATCCATTTAATTTATTATTTGAAAAAATAGTATAAGCATCTTCAATTTCGGTATTTCTTATTATTTGGTACATTTTTTTTATTTTAAAAATTTCTAAATTTGGAGAATTAGCTTGAACATGGATAACTGCATTAGTATTTTTTGGAAAATATTTAAAGGAGCTTTCCATAATTAATCTAGGCGACACATCATCTCTTAAAAGTGATTTGTCTCTTTTAATAATTTTAGCTCCATTTAGTTTAGAAAATTCTAAGATTTCATCACTATCAGAATTCACAAAATAATTTTTTGTTATTTTAAGTGCTTTTTTAATTGTCCAATAAAGCATAGGTTTTCCTCTAAAAATTTTCATATTTTTATTCTTTAATCTATTACTATTACTCTTGGCAAGTGTAAGGATGCAAACTTGTTTTGGCATAACAGTTTTCTTTTTAAGTTAGAGATTTATTTAAGTCAACATTCTGTATATTTCCTTGATTTAATATTAATATAAAATATGTTGTGACTTGTTCCATCAAATGAATATCATTTTTTTCATTTAAAATTAATAAAATTTTGATTTATTAACATTATTAATATTAATTATGTATATATTTTTATCTAAAGGCAATTTAATTTATGATTGATGTACCAGTTGTTTTTATTTGTTTTAACAGACTTGAATTAATTAAAATAACATTTTTAGAAATAGCAAAACAAAAACCTAAAAAATTATATATTATAATGGATGGTCCAAGATCATCCATTCCATCTGATGAAGAAAAAATTTTAGATATTCAAAAATTTATAAAAAAATCAATAAACTGGAATTGCAATGTATTTGAAATTTATTCAAAAAAAAACCTTGGGCTTAAAGAAAGAATAATTTCTGGATTAAATGAAGTTTTTAAAGAAAATAAAAATGCGATTGTATTGGAAGAAGATTGTTTGCCTCACTCAGATTTCTTCTTTTTTTGTCAAAGTATTTTAAAACAATATGAAAAAAATGACATTGTTAAGTTTATTACTGGAAATAATTTTCAAAAAAAAAAAGATAATTATATTGATGATTATTATTTCTCAAAATATAGTCATATATGGGGATGGGCCTGTAATAATAAATTATGGAAAGAAATAAATTTTGATCACTCCTATTGGAAAGATTATTTAAGCTCGAATGAATTTAAAAATTTGTTTGAATTTGACGAAGAATATAAATATTGGACTAAAACATTTGATTTAATTGGTAAGGGTAGGCAAGCTTCATGGTCAATATATCTTTTATTAACCATGTGGAAAAAAAAATATTTAACAGCAACACCAAATATCAATTTAGTTCAAAATTTAGGCCTAAATAGTGGAACCAACACTAAATCTCTTAATCTTGAAACCAATTTGTCGTTGTTAAAATTAAATAACCCGTTATCACACCCTAAAAATTTAGATAGAAATGTTAAAAACGATAATTATGTATATAAACATGTATATCGGTACAATTTATTAAAAAGAATGGTAAATAAAATTATTAGTTTCCTACGATAATGATGATTAATAAAATAAGATTTTTGCTTAACAAAAGTTTGCCCAATTGGAAAAAAATTCTAGATGGTAAAATTTTAAATAAAAAAAATAATCAAAAAATATTAATAGCAACACTTTCTGGTGGCCACAAAGTAGCATCCACAGTAGACTCATTAGTTGGTGTTGGATTAAGTTTAAAAGGAGCAAATGTTAGTTATCTTCTGTGTGATCAATTTTTAAATAACTGTATAATGAAAACTTACAGAAATAATGTATCATTAGAAAAAAACAATTATCGTAATACCAAGCTTTGTGATGATTGTTATAAATGTGGAAAAATTGCATTTCAAAATACAAATTTTAATCAGATAAAATTATCAAGTTATTTTAAAAATTTACATGAAGAAAAAATTAAAAAGATCCTTAAAAAAAATAACTCTCTAAAAAAAATTTTGAGTTTTAAAATAAATAAAATAGATATAGGTGAACAAGTTCATGCCAGTATATGTAGGTATTATGCGGTCGGAGATTTTACAAAAGAAAAAAATTTAAGTTCTGTTGCCAAAAGTTATTTTAAGAGTGCTTTAAAAGCATATTTTTCTATCGAAGAGCTTTTAAAAGAAAAAAAATTCGATACCATAATAGTCAATCATGGATTTTATATTCCTCAAGGAATTTTAGCAGAGATAGCAAGAAAAAAAAATATTGATTTTGTGACCTGGACAACTGGTGCCAGAAAAAATAGCATAATATTTAGTCACAATAATATCTATTACAAAGATTTTACTACCGAACCAATATCGAGGTGGAAGAATATAAATCTTAAAAAAATTGAAAAAAAGACCATTAATTACTTAAATTCAAAAGCTTTGGGTATTAATGATTATAAATATAAGGATAATAAAGTAATTCTTGATGCATCGTCTTTATTTATTAAAAATAAAATTGACTTAAATAAACCATTAATTGGACTTACGACTAACGTGATTTGGGATGCACAAATAACTTACAGTGATACTATTTTCAAAAATATGATGGAGTGGGTAATTCAAACAATAATTTATTTTAAAAAAAGACCTGACTTGAATTTAATAATCAGGGTTCACCCTACGGAAGTAAATGCTGACAGACCTGCTAAAGAGAAGGTTGCTGATAAAATTAATAAACTCTTTAAGAATCAGTTGCCCCAAAATGTTTTCATAATAAAACCTGAGGATGAGACAAGCACTTACTCTATATTGGACGAATGTAATTCAATTTTAACTTATGGTACAAAGTTAGATATGGAATATGCAGCTAGAGGTTTTCCAATAATAGTTTCAGGTGATGCAATTACTCGAAATAAAGATTTAGTATTTCAGCCTAAAAATAAAAAAGAATATTTTAAATTACTCAATCAACTTCCAATGATTAAAAACAATAAAAAAAAAGAGGCATTAAAATTTGCATATCATTATTTTTTTAAAAGAACGATATCAATAAAATCTTTAGAAGAAGTTTCTAATTCTTTCCCACCATTTAAAATTAAGGATAATTTTGTAAAACAATTTACATATGATAAAAATTTACATTCGATTTGTAATTCAATAATTAATAAAAAAAAATTTAGCGCAATTAATGATTAAAAAATATATATATCTTTTTTTACCACCTATATTTTTAAATTTTCTAAAATTTATTAAGAAAAAATTGAAAAAAAAAAATTATTTAAAAACACCTGAAAATCAAGAACTTGATCTATATTACAATCCAGAAATGGCAAAAGTATTAGATACTTGGGGTGAAAGGAACACATGGATAGAAATACAACACTTTTTTCACCATAAAAAAAACCCTAAAATATTAGATATTGCCTGTGGTACTGGAAAAGTAATAAAAATTTTAGAAAAAAATTTAAACATACAAAACATTCACGGATGTGATATTTCTGATTTTTTGATAGAAAAAGCTAAATCAAAAGGTATTGGATTTGAAAGACTAAAAGTTTGTGATGCAACAAATTTACCTTATAAGAATGATGAATTTGATTATAATTATTCAATTGGATCTTTAGAACACTTCACAAAAGATGGAATTATTAAATTTTTAGAAGAAAGTAAAAGAGTAACCAAAATTACTGGCTATCACTTAATACCAGTATCAAGATCTGGCATGGACGAAGGATGGATAACAAATTATCAAAGCTACTTTAATAATTCAGTAAAATGGTGGACAGACATTTGTAAAAAAGAATTTAAAGATATATTAATACTTGATTCAAGTTGGGAAGATGAAATTTCAGTTGGAAAGTGGTTAGTATTAAGGAAATAAAATGATAAAAAAAATTTTAAATAAGTACTTTAGTGATAAATTTTTTAAAAATAAATTAGAAAAAGATATTGAAATTTTAAAAAAATTAATAGGAACTTTGAAAGTTGATCAAAATAAGTCAAAAAAAGATAACGATTTAAACAAATTTGAATTTAAAGTTTTTTCACAATTTGGTGAAGATGGTATTATACAATTTATTATAGATAATATTAATATTCAAAAAAAAATATTTGTAGAATTTGGTGTAGAGAATTATGAAGAAGCAAATACAAGATTTTTATTAGAAAATAATAATTGGCAGGGATTAGTAATTGATTCTTCTGATGAGAATATAAAATACATCAAAAATAAAGATTATTATTGGAAAAATAAACTAGTTGCAGTTTGTGATTTTATAAAAGTAAATAATATTAATCAAATTTTAGAAAAAAATAATATTCAGGGTCAGGTTGGTCTACTTTCAATTGACATAGATGGTAATGATTATTGGATTTGGGAATGTATTGAAGTTATAAATCCCGATATTATCATTATAGAATACAATGCTAGATTAGGATATGAAAACTCTCTTACAATACCGTACAAAGAAGATTTTCAGAGAGATGTCAATCAAGATAAAATTTTTTATGGTGCATCACTCAAAGCCTTATACAACCTTGGTATAAAAAAAGGTTATAGTTTAATTGGAACAAATATGAATGGTAATAATGCATTCTTTGTAAAGAATGAATTAATAGTTGGCACTAAGCTTACATCTAAAAAACCTTCTGAATGCTTTAACTTGAATTCATTTACTGAAACATTTGATCAAGCAAATAACATAATCAAAGACCCCACTTATGAAAAAAATTTAATAGAAAAATATCCTTTCCAAAAAATATAAAGATATTTTTTTTAAAATGAAAAAAAAAATTTTAATAACAGGTGTTAATGGATTCATTGGGTTTAAACTTTTTGAATACTTATCAAAGAAAAAAAATTTAGAAGTATATGGAATTGGTACCAATAAAAATTATAAAAGAAAAAAATTTATAAATATTATATGTGCTAGGATTACAAAGAAAAATTTATTAAAAATAAAAAAAGTTCCAGATATAATAATTCATTGTGCAGGCGCAGGGTCTGTAGGAGACTCTTATATAAATAAAAAGAAAGATTATAAAAAAAATTTTACCACAATTGAAGAAACTCTTGAATATTGCAAAATTAACCAATCTATAAAAAAATTAATTTATATTTCAAGTGCAGCTGTTTATGGAGAGTTTAAAAATTTAAAAAAATTAAAACCGTTATCACCTTATGGAAAAAATAAATTATTATCTGAAAAATTATGTACAAAGCATCATCAAAAATATCAATTAGATTTAGCAATACTAAGATTATTTTCTGTATATGGAGTTGGATTAAAAAAACAACTACTATGGGAAGCGTCTAAAAAATTATCAAAAAATAATTTTATTTTTTATGGTAATGGAGAAGAGTCTAGATCTTGGGTAAATATTGAAGATGTAATAAAAGCTATAAGCTGTGTAATAAATGACAAGAGACCTTTTTTTATATCTGATATTGCTCCTAAAAATCAAATTAAAGTAAAAAATATTTTGTCTATTGTATTTGAAAATTTTAAATTAAATCCTCAAAATTTATTATTTAACAAAAAAAAAAGAAAAGGAGATCCTAAATTTCAAAAAATAATTTTAAAAAATATTTTTAAATTAGGCTGGAAACCAAAGGCTGTTTTGGCGACTGAGATAAAAAAATATGTAAAATGGTTTAACGAACAATGAAAACTGTAGCATTCTTTTTTGAAAATAATGATAGATGGGCAGGTGAGAAGAATTATCTTACTTCACTTTTAACTGCAATAAATGATAATAAAAATATTTCATTAAAAATTTTCTGCTCAAAAAGAGATATTGAATTTTTAAAAAAAAAAAAAAATAGATAAGCAAAATATAATCAGCTCAGGATTTTTTGATCAAAATTCAATTTTAAATTATTTAAAAAGAATATTAAGCAAGCTTTTTGGCTACTACAATCCATTAATTTATTATCTTGTAAGAAGATATAGTATAGATGTTATTTCTCACTCCCAACCATCAAGATGGTGCAAAACTTTAGTATGGATACCAGATTTACAACATAAAACTCTAAAAAAAAATTTTACATATAATGAAAAAAAAAGAAGAGATAAACTATTTAATAATTATTTGTTTAAATCCGGTAGTATTATTACAAGCAGCATTGATACTAAAAAAAAAATTATCAAACACTATAGATTTAATAAAAAAAAAACCAGTATTCATGTATTGAACTTTGTACCTTTTGTAGATTTTAAAAATATTAAAAAAAATAAAAAATTATATAATTCCTACGTATATTTGCCAAATCAGTTTTGGAATCATAAAAATCATATCACAGTTGCAAAAGCTTG
>MDSV01212053.1_pt1 | contig 16790 bp, 10 predicted proteins | sample 810851 | NCBI WGS metagenome assembly MDSV01 (sample SAMN05326640, study PRJNA326480) | marine metagenome | isolation source: seawater | place: Atlantic Ocean: North East | collected 2012 | reverse complement strand
TTTATATAAATATTGTGATGGTATAATTGAAAATGCTCTTGCTATTGAAGAAATACCAGAAGGTTTTACTAAAGAACAAATAAAAACACGCAAATTTAGAAATATGCAACCATATCCTCCTCCAATGATTCCTAATCCAAATCATTTAGATGCAAATGAAGAACCAGTTGCTGGTGAACCAGAAATGATAGAAGATCCAAATGCGAAATACGATATGAATGAAATATTTGCATTAATCAATTGTACTACTAGTAATTTGCGTGAATTAGCAGAAGATATTGGTACATTTACTGATAAAATAAATAGTGCTGAAGAAAAACAAAAACGAGGATTTAATGTAGGTAATTTAATAATGAATTTAACCGGCCAACAACAAAAATTAACACTAGAATTTGATAGTTATATTGTTCGTTTAACTGATTTTTTAAATCAAAATAAAAATTTTTCTGGTAGATGTTTAAATAGAATTAAGATCATATCAGATGAAATTGTTACAAAAGAAGAACAAGAACAAGCTGAAGAAAATGCCTCAGAATAAATTATTAATTAATTAATTATCATTTTATAATAATTAGTAATTAATTTTTGTATTTTTTTTATTTTTTATTTTCGTATTTTTTATTTTTGTATTTTTAATTTTTTATTTAAATTAATTTTATATTGAATTTTAGTTATTTTTATATAAAAATAAAAATATAAATAAATATAAATATATGCTTAATTCATTTAATATAATAGATAAGTCACAACGGTTATTTTTTAAGACATATGGTTATATATTATTATCTAGTCAATTGACATTTAAAATGAAAATAGAATTACAGAAATATGTTCAAGATATAGAAATAGATTCTTTAAAAAAAAATTCAGATTATATTCATAAATTTGAATATGATTCTAATAATAAAAAAAGATTATGTAGAACTGAAAATATTATTAAGCATACTGAAATGAATAATTTTCTAACCAATGGTTTTTTATCTAATTTAGTATCTAATATATATGAAAAACCAGTATTATTATATAAAGAAAAAATTAATTATAAATATCCAAATACTGGTATATATAAAGCTCATCAAGATATAACAGCATATCCAAACTCACAAAATCATATAACAGCATTAATAAATTTATGTCCTACAAATGAATCAAATGGTAGTATTGAATTTAGTCCTTTATGTATAAATGATTATTCAGAAAATACTATATTAGGACATAATGATGGAGTTATTTGTAATCCAGAAAATTTAAAATGGACTAATCCTATATCTAGTTCATTTGGTGATATTATATTGTTTAATTCATATATTCCACATCGAAGTTCAATAAATAAAAGTACAAATCCCCGAAAAGCCTTATATATAACATATAATGATGCAGAAGAAGGTGATTTACGCAAAGAATATTATGATATGAAAAAAAAAAACCTTAAAAAATGATAAAATTAGTTTAATTAATCATTATGAAGGTGATATAATAAAAGATGATAATAAGTCTCAAGTTCAATATGTGTTAGATTATATAATTGATTTATATAAAACCGAAGGAACAACAATGTATGATAAGAAAATTAGTCAAATTGAACATGCGTTTCAAACTATGGAAATGGCTAAAAAAATAGATGATAATGAGGATTTTCACTTATGTTGTTTTTTACATGATATTGGTCATTTATTACTAAAAGAAAATAATAATAATGTAGATTTTTTAAATGAAAATTTACATCATGAATTAGTAGGATATCGTTTTTTAAAAAATTTTTTTGAACCTAGTATATCAAAACCAATATTATTACATGTTGAGGCCAAACGATATTTATGTTCTATTAATAAAGATTATTATAACAGTTTATCAGAAGCTTCAAAAACTAGTTTTAAGATACAAGGAGGATCAATGAGTCTAGAAGAATGCAAAAAATTTAGAAATACTACATACTATAATTATGCGGTAAAATTAAGAGAAATAGAAGATTTATCAAAAAAAACATCAAATAATAATATGGATTTTACATATCTCGAATATTTATTAAAAAAATTTATAAGATAAAAATAAAATAACTTATATTAATATAATGAATAAACTTACTACTAGTGAAAAAAAAAAAATTTATTTAAATTTTTCTATAGTATTAAGTATATTAATATTATATATTTATATGCATAAGAATTATAAAAGTTTATTTTTTAATAATAGAAAAACCTTATACTTATTTTATATCGATTTTTCCATAACATGTATGTTACTTTTATTTATATTATTTTACCCTACAAAATATATAGAATTAATAAAAACTAAGGCGTTTTATATTATATTAATATGTTATTCTATCATCTATTTTTACATTGTTTTTTCCTTAAATAAAATTAAATTAAATAATATTAAATTAAATAATATTAAATTAAATTAAATATATATTATTTTATATATTTAATATATAAATACATAAAATGCAAAATTATAAGGAAAAATATTTAAAATATAAAAAAAAATATTTAGATGCTAAAAAAATATATGGTGGCAATGTTGAAATAGATAAATATATAGAAAAATCATTAATGAATTTAAATAAAAAATATAATAAATTCACACAAAAAACAGTTGATTCACAAATGGTATTTAAGATGTTTAAGCATATTGAAGATATGGCTTTAAAAATTAAAAAAACTCACAGTATCACATTTAATTTAATAAATCAATATTTAAATAAGAAGCATAATCTACTTCTAGCAGATAGTAATAAGTCTATGACTATGAATACTATTAATAATATAAATAATATTTTATTAGATACTTTATTTAGTATATATATTCAAAAAAAAAATATAGCTAGTTCGAAGGAGATAAAAACTTATTTATTAAAACATAAAATACCATTAGATGATACTAAATTATCTAAATATAATGTTGGAGAATTATTAGGTTCTGGAGACTTGGGTAGTGTATATAGAATAGATGATAAGGTTATTAAAATTTTAGAATTAAATAAATATAAATTATCTACAGATAAATCTTTTGATAATTTTTTTGCTCTTGATAATATTGTAAGTGAAATAAATGCTATGAAAACTTTAAATGATACTAATATATCCCCTAAAATATATGATTATTGGATGTCATCAATAAATGATGTTGTAAAATTATTTATTGTTATGGATTTTAAAGGAATTGCATTATTAGAATGGCAAAATTATAATATTTTAACAGAGGAACATAAGAAGGAAATAGAAGCTAAAATAAAAAAAATGCATAGTAAGGGAATAGTTCATAGAGACTTACATCATAATAATATATTGGTAAATATGGAAAATGGTAAACCAGAATTTTATATAGCCGATTTTGGTTTAAGTAAAACTAAACAAACATTATTTGATAAAAATAGATCAGAGGATTATATGAGATTTCATACAGATGATATTGATTCAAATTATAATTTATATTTACTAATATTAAATATTTTTAAAATTTTACAAATAGAATTTATAAAGATGTAGATATTTTATTTACAATTGTATTTAATATCTGATCCTTACCTATCAATATATCTTCTATAGATAATATTAATGATTGAGAATTATTAAATTTAGATGTATCAAATTTTTTATCAATTTGTTTTAATAATAAATATATAATATCTATTTCTTCTAAACTCCATAGATCTCTTAATTTTATTGAATATATATCTGTACTAGCATTTAATTCATTACCAGTATCTAATGTATTATGTTGATTACTAATAGTGTTTTCAATAGTATTTTCTTGAGTATTTTCTTGAGTATTTTCTAAACTATTTTTTGTATCTTCTATATTTGTAACTTCATTTTTATTTTTATTTTTTTTATTTTTTTTGTTTTTTTCATTAAATCCATCGTGTATTTTTTCAACAAATCCCTCACTTATTTTTTGTTCAATATGATCACTACAAGAATTTTGTTTTTTTTCTAAAATATTATTAATTGTTTCAATATAATAATTAATAGAATGAGAAATAATATTTGAATCATTAGAATTATAACATTTAAGTAATTGTAATAAACCAGTTTTTGATTTATTTAAAAGATATATAAATTGTGGCGTATTAATATCATACCATTGATTTAGTTTGAATATAGGATTATATAAATTATGTATATGTTGTCTACTATCACCCGAACTCCATCTTTTAGCAGATTGTAAGAAATCTGGTTCTTGAAAAACAATTTTATTATTAGTAAAACTTAATTTAGTACCAAGTGGTTTATAATTTAATAAACATAATCTTATTAAACAAGAAAATGGATCTAATACTTGAGATGCTGGTTTATCATTATATCTAACAGATGTAATAATTTTAGATAAATCTAATATACTAGTAATATAACTAGACATATATTTATAATTAGATAACTTTTTAAATATATTTTAAATTAATATAAGAAAATATAAAAATATAAAAATATAAAAATAAATATAAGCAAAAAAAAAAATAAATAAGTGAAAAAATAAATAAGTAAAAAAAAATACATTTAAGGGAATATTATTATATTTATTCATCTTCGGCTTGAGCTAAATCTTCATTAAAATGTTCTCCTTGTTCATAATCTGCTGCATCTTTTCCATCATCATCTAAACTAATATCAGAGATTTCATATAATAAATTATTATAATTAGTGATTTTTTTTATAGAATTATTTACAATAGATTGGAATAAATTTTTGTATTTTTTATCAATATTAGTAATTCTGTCTTGTTCTAATGTAATATTTTCTAATTTACTTTTTTCTAAATTACATGCATTTGTTTCAGTTGTATGTAAATAAAATTTATTTTTTAATTTATCAGATACAATAAATTCTGAAGATTCTGAATTTAACTTATCTAAACTAATTGTTATACTATTAATTAATTTAAATAATACAGTTTTCTTAAAAACCACTTTAAATTTATCTTCACAAAATATATTATGTAAATTAAAATTAAAATTATCAAATATATCCAAAAATATAATTTGCATTTGATGTATATCATATTCTGATAAATCATAATCAAAGAAATTGGTTTGTATTAATTTAATTAATCGTTCATATTCAGTTTTATCATAAAATTTCTTAATTGTATTATTAAATTTACTTTTTAAATTATTAAAAATGTCATTTCTATCTAAACTATTTTTATAAAATGATAAATTAGTAAAATAAGATAATGTTTTCTTAATATCATTAAATATGCAAATTAAATCATGAATAGATAGTGTATCTTGTATTTCATTTATATTATACTCATTCATAAGTCTTGTTTTATAAGTATCAATGGGTTGATTTAAATTAGTACTAATAGTTCTTATATTATCATTATTAAGTGTATTTATTAAACCATGTATTGTTTTATCATATGTATTTTCTAATAGTTCTAATTGTGCTACAAATTCTAACATTTTTGGTTTTTGTGATGTAGATTTTATAAATGACATAAAGTCGGTTTTAAAATTATTCATTGTGGTTATAATATTATCGGTTGGATCATTATAAAATCTCATTAATATATTTTTAAGAATATATTTCGAGTCATCATCTAATGTAGATTCTTTAGAAATATAGAATAATGTAAGATATTTATAAAATATGTCTATATTTATAGTATTAAGATTATATAACATATTATTTATCATACTAGAAGTTTCTGAAAATCGTGGTTTTTGATAAGTATTTACATTTACAAAATCAGTATTATTTTGAATGAATTTATTTTTAGTTAATATTTTTTGATAAATTTCTGAAATTTGTTCATTTGATAACTGAGATATTTCATTCAAAATTGTATTTTTAGTTTTATTTGTAAATTTACATTTATATAAGTTAGTTCTATCATCATATTGATATAATCTTTTATAACCATAATAAGGTTGTTCTTCATCTTCATATACATATAAAAATAGGAATTTAAAATTATTAAATATTGTTTTATCAATAAGTTCTAATTTATCAAAAATGGTCGAATCATAATCTGGTTGTAATACATATCTCTCTTTTTCATAAGCTAATATAGAAGTAGATGATAATTGTTCTCTATTATGTAAAATAGTATTGTTAATATTATTTACAGAATTAAATATATGATTCATTTTAATTTTATCAAATCCTAGCTCAAATAATTGTTTGAATATATCAACATCTATATAATTTTTCAGATTTAATCCTATATCTTTTTTGAAAAGATTTTCTTTTTTAATTTTTTTTGTATTGAAAAATATAACAAGTTGTAATAATAATTCATTCTTATCTTTCATTTGAATATTAGTTAAGAAATCAATTACTTTTTTAGAATTTTTTAATTTACTAAGTCCCTCTTTATTAGTATTTTTCCAATTATTTTTTTCAGTATTTATATGAAACTCTAATAATTCATTTACTTCTGGAATATTCAATTTTTTAATATCATCAATAGTAGTATTTTCATTAAAGTCTTCTGGTAATAGTATATTTGCCTTATATTTATTGGTTAGTTGTTCAATAAATTTTTCATAAGGATAATCAATATCATTGTAAATATATTTTATTATTTTGTCTTCTTTTGCTAAAAATTGTTTGTATATATTTTCAAATGAAACATTATTTAGTCTTGAAACTTGTATTAAACTATATAAAATAATATTAATATAATCCTCATAAACTTGTTTTAACAAAAATATTTCTAATAAATGTGAAATTAATGGATGAGTTTTATCCATTGGTGTATCAATTGAAATATTTAGTTCTTTATTATTTGGAAATAATTTTTGCTGATATGTTAATTTCATCTTATCATATATTAATAAATTAGCATCAATATCACTATCAGTAATATAAAAATAATTCACTTTTTTCCTTTTATCTTTAAACATCTTATAAAATTGCAACTCTTGTCCGGCTTTATTTTTCTTAATTTTATTCTTACTGTCATATCTGAATGAAAGTGTATCAAATTGTTCGTATATTTTAGTAAGATATTTATTATAATTTGTATTTACTTCTTCTATAATTTCATTTAATTCAGTATATTTAAAATGTTCTAATAAAGAAATAATATCTATTTTATTATTATTATCTATTTTAAATAAATCCAAAATATAAGCACAAATTTTCTTATCAACTGTATCTACTTTTAAACATTTTGTTGTAGTTGTGTCTTTAATATCTGATTCATCTTCTAATTCATCTAAATTTATATCTACATTTAAACTTCTATGAATATTTTCACCCATAAAATCATCAAATTCTTCTTTATCTAATTTATCACCAGAATATACACATATATAATGGGCATTATATTTAATACCACATTCTTTAATTTGATCTTCTACATTTTCATATACTTTATATTTAGGGAATAATGGAATATATGTATATTTACATAAATAATATCCAAGTATAAGGCGTAGATTATTTTGGAAATTTCTTATTAAACTAATAATATTATTATTATCATGATATAAACTAAATTCTTTAGAAATATCATTTAATCTACATATATCTTTTAATAACGGATATAATTTATGTAAATTGTTATAATGTAATTTAATATTTTGTAATGTATTATGTTTTATATCAATAATATTTTTATCTAAAATAAAGTGTTCGACTAAAAATAATATTTTTTGATCTAACATTTTATGTTCTCCGGGTTTAGTGAATACGATACAATATTTTTTAACATAATCAACTATTTTAGTAGTTCTTAAGGATATATTTTCTTGAGATTCAATTGTTTTAATTTCAGAAAAGTGTGGAGGATATATATTTATATTTTTAGTTTTACTTTTATAATCACGAATTAATTTGTAGAATTCGATATATTCTTGTTTTAATGGTTGATTACTTAGTTTTAAACTTAATGCTAGTCTAATACAATTTTCTATTTTTTTTGTAAAATAACCCTTTTTATCATTATCTTCACTTGATAATAATACTTTTAGATTGTTACTATTTTTACCAAAATAATTTTTAATTAATTCTATTTCCTCCTTATCTTTTCTAGATAATATATCATATATATGTTCTGTATATAATGCACGAGTTTTAATAACTATACTATTATTGAATTCTATGATTTTTTCATTATTTTTCTCAATATTAGAGAAACCATCTAACATATTAAAATATATACTTTTATCCTTATCAGAACTATTTAAATCTTTCAGCATATTAAATAAATTTTTCTTAATTATATCTTTATTTTCATCTGGTATACCAATAAAATCCGAACATTTTACATATTTTTCAGAATTACATGGTCTACTAGTATATGGCTTAATAATAACAACTTTATTATAAAATGCACTTAATATATGAAGTAAATTAATACTATTAATATAAATGGTATCATACATTTTTAGAATAAATGTACCACCTATTTTTTGTGTAAATAATGCAGCAATAACTTCACCTAAAAATAACGGTAAATGATTATATTCTTCAAACATAAAATCATCTTCATTTTTCTTATCCATACCACCATCAGCTGTAATGAGATCAGCTTGTTTATTTTCTAATGTAATATAATTAATAAATGCTTCAATTTCGTCTTTACTAGTTAAATCTCCATTATAATTAGGATTTGATGGTAATTGTAGTTTACCTCGTGAGAACCCGAAAATATGATTTTTATATACTTCGAAAAAATCATTTTGAGTAGTAGTATTTCTATCATCTAATTTAGTGCAAATAACATAATCATTCCAACCACTATGTAATAATGTTTGTACACATTTAACAAAATTTCCCGGTGCTTCGGCTAATGATATAAGATGAAAGTTTTTCTTTTTAACAATATTATCATCTAATAATAATTCCCATAATTTATAATATGCACGATTATTTTTTTCACCATTTTCAATAATTAAAGGCATTATTTCATAGTCATTAATATAATGATGTGTTGAAGACCATAATTTTGGATTATTTTTAGCATCAATATCTCCAATTAATTGATCTGTTACCTTAATTTTATTAATATATTCTGTTAAAAATGGCGATAAGTCGAGTATATTTTTTAATTCAGTCTTAGATATTTTTTTAAGAGAATTTGTATTTTTTTTGCTTAAATAATTAACCATAAGAGCATTATCAATATTATAAATATAATAATGTAATGGTGGAATATTTTTAAAATAAATATCAGATTTTACAGTTGTTTGAGTTTTATTTAAAAGTTCGTTATAAAATGTTAATTTATTAGATAATTCAGATTGCTTATTATTAATTTTTCTATTTACTTTTTCTATATTAGTAGAATTCAAATCATTATAAAAATTATTTAAATTCTTAATATTGTTAATTTCTATTTTATTTAAGTTAGAATCCTTACAATTTTCAATAATTTGTTTATAAATATTATTAATATTAATATTAGTTGGTAGATCAGTAAGTTTTTCTGTAGTTGAATTAAAGTTTAATAGTTTATTTGTATCTAAGAATAATACAATATTATTTGTACTCATTTTTTGATAAGGAATTTGAACATAATGTTTGCTTTTATATTTAAATGAAATTACCTTATTATATAAAATATCTTCATCTAATATATCTTTATTAAGTAATAAATTGTGTAAATATAATTTATTTTGGGTAAAAAATTCAATCATACTATTAGAATTTTCTTCTGTTAATTCAACTATATCAGTTTTATTATATTTATCTTTATCTAATTTATTTGTAGCTAGATCTATTTTTATTTCTTTATTAATCATAAATGATGGTGACTTGAGTTGATTTATATTTGTTAATGGTTGTTGTAATAAATACATAAAATCATCATATTCGATTAAATAATTTTCTTGTGAATAATGTTTATCAACTAATTTAAAAGTATCTTCATTAAATTCAGATTCTGATTTATAGATTTTAACAATTCTATAATTCTTACATAAATCATTTTCGGGTATTGATTCAATAGAAGGAACTTCATTATATTTAACAGACTTATGATTTTTAATATATAGATCTAAATATAATTGTGAATAATATAAAAGTCCCTTATCAAAAGTATTTACATATAATATATTATAAATTGTATCATTTGGATTATATGATAATGATGGTAGTTTATATAAGTTTTTAATATATTCTATAGTATCATTTGTTAGTTCTTTCGAATCCTTATATAATTTAAATGCTTCAAATACATTTAAATTAAATGAGGAGAATTTATCTATATATGAATTAATATTATCTTGTAATATATCTTGTAAATAATTAATGTAGCAATATGGTATTTTATTTAAGTCATAACCGAAAATATTATAAATGTACTTTAAGATTTTTATAGAATAAATATTATCATAATTTTTCAAATTTTTAATAATTTTTAAATAATCAAATAAATACCCTTTTTCATTTTTATACTCATTATTAAAGTCCTTTTTATCAACTATATAATAATCTATAGTATTACTTGATTTATCTGTAATTGAACCAGTTTTTTCTAATTGTTCTATACTATTATTTATAATAGTATCAATATTAACATTTGTTCTATAAATAATATCACCTAAATATGATATAGTATTCCCAAGTGATATGTTATAATTAGTATGTAAAAGTTTAAGGGGATTCAAGATAAGAAATTGTTTAATATTTATATTTTCGTTTTTAAGAACATTTCGTAATTCATTAAAAGTATTTCTAATCTCCTTGTCATATATTTTAGTATCAGATGAAGGACCGCGTTTTAATTTATTATTAGAATGTATATACATAGTTTCTGTTCCATCTTCGGGTATTCTTATTACTTTACAATTAGAATTTGAAGCATTAACTTCAGTAGGATTATCAATATTGTAAATACTTTGTTTTTCATCTAAAACATATACTTCTTCAAATGTAGAATTTCCTAATAAACATACTGGCATTTTTTTATATTCTGTAGTAGTTTCATCATGAAAATGATTTTGAGTAGGATAATCATTGAATAATTCTGAATTATATTTTAATTCTCCTTCTTCATAAGTTAACAAAAGATTTGATGAATCTATTATATAATTTTTGTATCTATGAAGAAGTACATTATTTTGGTTAAGAGTTTTTTTTTCATTCACCATAGGAATAATCCATTTTTTATTGAATGTATTTTTATTATAATCTGTTTTTATATTATATTGGTTAAATTGTTGATATGATAAGTTAAAAATTTTTTCATTTTTATAATCTTTACTAATATTATCTATTTTATCTAGTATGTTAGTTATTTTATAATGAATTTTCTTAGTTTTATAAATTTTATTAGATAATGTATTTAATAGTAAATTATATAATGAGGTTTTAACTAATGATTTGTTAATTATATAATCATTTATGTAAATTTTTTTTATTATAATTGTGTCTTCTTCCATTTACTTAATAAAATATAAAAAAAAAATATTTTATAATTATTTTATGTTTATTTTTAATAATGCTATTTAATATTTCTGTTTCTATTTTTTGTACTTCTATGTCTATTTCTATATTTTAATTAATTAGTATAATTTTCTAATTTCATATTTGAAAATATATTTTTAAGATTATTAAAAATTGTATATAATTTAGTATTTACATTTTCTCTATTTTCTAATCCAATTGTCATTATCATTTCTTGTTTTAAAGGATGAACCATTTTATAAGCAATATATTTAATATCTGAATTGTCATATAAATAATAAATATATGATGTTAAAATATTACCAATAGCATGATTACTATTATTAAATAGTATATCTATACCATTTTCAATCTTATCACTTTCATCAATTGTAATTAAATTATTTTTTAATGGATAATTACTATAATTTTTAAATAAATAAATTATATTATCACAAATATCAATAACATCATTCATTAGTAATTTATATGTTTTATATAAAATTCTTTCTGAATTATAATATCCAATACTTTCAATATATAAATTAAATTCACGCTTAAATAATTCAAATTCCTCTTTACCCTTAAAATATCTTTGTTTATCACATTTATTAAATGTATTTAGTAATTTATCTTTCTCAGATATAAATTGAGTAACAATTTCTTGTTTGCTCTGATCTAGTTTTGTAAATAATTCTGATTCAAATAAATCTTGTTTTTCTTTAATACTTGTAGGATTTAATGTAAATTCACTCATATTATTATATCTATTAGCTAAATTTTCTAATAATTCATTATTTTCACTACCAATTAATTTTTCTAATTCAGATTCAAGTAGTATTAATTTGTTCGCATTAGTAACTGTAATTTTTTGACATTTTTTAAGTAAAATATCATTAATTAAAACTGGATCTAATTCAAATGAATAAGTACAAGGACTAACAACCGACCATCGTGAATGTTTTTCACCATTACCGATATTTAAATACATTCTACAACGTAATGTTTCATTTTTTTTTAATTTACATAGAAGAACACCATAATTTTCTTCTTTAAAATTAAATAATGGAAATGTTAATCTAATAAGTTTATTATAAGATAGATCTGAATAAATAGATTCTTCTATTTGATTATATTCTTCATATAATTTAAAAATTTCATTAAAAGCACTTACATCGGGTAAGTTTATTTCTGATTCTGGATTATTTGGATCCATAAAAGCAATTTTAATATGTTCAGAAGTAATTGGCATAACATCAAGATTTTCATTTTTTTCTGAAATATAGAATTTAATTTTTGAAATTAAATCAATATTATCATTAAGTTTTAAATTTTGTTTTAACATTTTAATACATGTATTTTTATTTTTTTCATCCTTTAATAAATTTAAAATTTTATTAAGTGTATCAGTATGACTAATTAAAATTTTATAAATTAATAATAAATATTTCACGCCAACTATTCTATTAGGTAATAATCCTAATCGATGACCAATAAAATCATTGTTCATGTTAGAATTATTTTTATCAAAATAAATATATTCTTTTAACATTGGTGTAGGAGAATAATCAAATGCTACTGTATTAATTTTACTAATTGAATATCTTCTAATACCATTTACAATAGATGTATCTAAATATTTAGAGTCTTGAATTAATTTTTGAAAATATGGTTTCCAATCCTTTTCATTTGTAGGATATGATGATTCATTTACATTTGATTTTAATAAAAAATTCATTGTTCTCTTTTATATTATATATATATATTTAAATCAATTTTAAATATATATTTAATAATATTTAATAATATTTTATCTATTCTAAATCGCAAAATAATTTAGGTATTTTCAATCATAACATTATGAAATTTTTTGTATTTTTTTAATATATTTAAATCAGTGCGTTCTACCTTTTTTTGTCTTTGTAATTCTTTTATTTGTTGTAATTCTAAATATTTATTATATTTTTGAGTATCATCATCATTCATACTATAAGATATTTTACTACGATGTTTTTCTAAATCATCTAAACTATTAAATGATTCTAAATCAATATTACTCACATCCTCGGGAGCAGTATATGCTCTTTTACAATCAGTATAGTGCATTTTTTTATCAAATGTAAAACCAGATGTATAATCTTCTAATTCATCATCACCATTTATTTCAGAGAAACCATTATTTGATTGAAATACTGTTTCTGGTTCTTTATAAATAGCAACAGTATCTTTTTTCATTTTTTTACTAGTCGTATTAAAAATTTTATTAAATATAGATAGATTAAATTTATCAGAAAAAATATATGAGTTGCTTGCTTCGTTTTTTTGTGCTGTATCACCATTCTTCATAAAATCTTCATATCCTTTACTAGAAGTAGTAAAATTTTGATCAAACATGTTATTAAAATTATTTAAATTAAAATTTCTATCTTTCATTAGTATATTATTGTTATTTTCTTGTTGTTTAGTAAATTCTTCAAATTCATTTTTCATATCAAATATTTGTTTATCTGGCATATTCTCCTTGTATTTTTTTAATAAATATATATATGATTTAGTAATTTCTTGAAATACTTCGGTATCACCGCCTCTATCTGGATGATGTTTCATAGCCATTTCTTTATATTTTTCTTTTAATGATTCTGGAGTATATTCCTTATCAATTTCTAATATTTTGTAAGGATTAAAATATATATCATTATGCATTCTCATAATTTCTTCTAAAAATTCTTCTTTATCATATTCTTTTGATGATTGTTTCTGTTTTTGATTATTATTTTGATTATTATCAGATTTATTCATATTTTCAGTTTGTGGTTGTATAACTTTATTTACTTCACGATCATTTAAATAATTTTCATATTTATTATTCATTTCATCTTTAAAATCTTTTTTACAATAAGAATAATTATTCATATAATTTAATATAATATATTCTTTTTATAAAAAAAAACTAAATTAAAAAAAACTAAATTAAAAAAAACAAAATTAAAAAAAAACAAAAATAGATAAAAAAGGGGACAACGGGGAATTGAACCCCGGACCTCTCGCACCCAAAGCGAGAATCATACCACTAGACCATTGTCCCTCCATATTTATATAATATTTTATTTTTATATAATTTTATATAATTTTATATAATTATATATCATCTATAAATTGATCGTCTACAACTTCATTTTGGTATATTGATGTATCTTCATTTGATTCTTCAGAATCACTAAAATTATAATATATATTAGTAGGTTTTTCTTTTACTGGAATCATTTTAATTTCTTTATTTATATCATCGTTATTATAAGAATCATGTTCTACATCAAAAATATCATCATCTTCATTATTATCTGAAATATTAAAATTCAATTGCATTCTATGTTGTACATTTTTTAATACATTATTATCATATACATATATAATATCTACTTTATCTGTTTCATATGGACGAATACTATATAATATAATATTACCTAAATTTACCCATTTTTTCTTACGCATATTTCCTCGTATTATACCAAGTCTTTGGACTTTATCATTACATAGAATTGTAAAACGACCACTTCCTAAAATTTTTTCTACTTTACCATAATCTTGTTCATTACCATTTTTGAAAACTACATCATCATATGATATTTCTGTACTATTTGAGGTATTTTTCATTTTTTTATGTTTACTACCTCCCTTAAGATTTTTAGGCATTTATATATATATATATTAATAATAGTATTTAATTTTAAATCTATTATATATATAATTTTAACAATTAATGATAGAATTTATTTCGTCATATTCTTCATCATCAAATTTTTTATTTTTAGATTTATTTGAAATTCTATTATTATTTATAATAGTATTAATTTTATTATTTAATTCTGATATATTTTTTATATGATTATTTTTTTTTTGAATTAAATCATATATAGTATCATATGTTGTAAATATTTCATTAATTTTATTTTCTAATGTTTTTTTATTGCATGAATCTTCCAAAGTCCATTTTTTTGTATTAATAATAAAATTACTTTTTAAAAAAGATATTTCTGCATTAATTATATTTATATAACCATTTTCTTTATTAATATTTATTTTTAATAAATATATTTGATTTATAGCATTTTCATTAATTATATTAGAATCCTTTTTTATATATTTATATAAATCTAAATCTTCATATATTTCTTCATCAAATATAGATTTTTTCATTTAAATAAAAATATTATATTATATATATATATAATGTTTAATAGTTTTTTAAATAAAATTGGATTATATAATGTTTTCAATGAAGGTGATTATGAAATAATTAAGATTAGAGAAAATTTAAAACATACTGTAACATTAAGGAGACAATTTTATACACCTACCAAAGAAGAAATTATAAATAAATATCAAATTATAATAAATAAAAAAAAACCACGAATAGATGTTGAAGCATTAGTTAATGCAAAAAAAAATCTAGTTCATGTAAACTAAATATCTAATATGTTTCAGTCGTAATTTTATCATATTCTAAACTCTCGCTTGATAAATTTTCAAAACTCTCACTAGTTAGACTATCGCTAGATGAACTATCGCTAGAATCTGATATATATCCTCCACTTATTGAATTATCATCATCTGAATCATCATCATCGTCATCTGAATCATCATTATCAGAATCATCATTATCAGAATCATCGTCTGAATCATCATCTTCTTCTAATATAAATGTTAATTGGAGATCATCATTTATTAATGCACAAGATATTTTAATTTCATAATCATCATTACCTAAATGAATTTTAATATTAAATACATTGTGTTTTTCTAAATAATATCTGAGAGTTTTTTTTTCTTTTCCAAATAATTTTTCATAATCATCTTTACTATTTTCAAATATATCATTATTAATATAGATCATTCTAAACAAGAATATTTTAAATAATGCTTTTATCCAATCTTTTTCATTTTTTTGAATTCTTATTGTATGTTTTTTTTCTCTATTTTTTTTATAAAATTCAAGTAATTCAATTATATCTGTTTCAGATAATATTTTACTTACAAAAATAGAACTAATCCATTCAGACATACCTAGAACCCATATTGGTTTATTTTCTAAATTAGGATCAAATAATCCATAACTTAAAATTATTTTTTTTAATTTTTTAGAATTATCCGATTCTTCTATATCAATAATATTATCTTCTATATTTTGTTTTACTTCTATTTTTTTCTTTTCTATAGCTTCTTCTTCAGCTAGTTTCTTAGCAGCAGCAGCAGCTTTTTCTTCAGCTAGTTTCTTAACAGCAGCAGCTGCTTCTTCTTCTTCAGCTAGTTTCTTAACAGCAGCAGCTGCTTCTTCTTCTTCAGCTAGTTTCTTAGCAGCAGCGACAGCTTCTTCTTCAGCTAGTTTCTTAGCAGCAGCGGCAGCTTCTTCTTCAGCTAGTTTCTTAGCAGCAGCGGCAGCTTCTT
>MDSV01221344.1_pt1 | contig 16796 bp, 15 predicted proteins | sample 810851 | NCBI WGS metagenome assembly MDSV01 (sample SAMN05326640, study PRJNA326480) | marine metagenome | isolation source: seawater | place: Atlantic Ocean: North East | collected 2012 | reverse complement strand
TTGCAAGCAAATGTGGCTGGACCCCTTTTGATGGTTATGAAGTAAAAGGTTTTCCTTTAGGAACGATTGTAAATGGAAAAGTAATTGTTTGGGATGGTAACCTAATCGAAAAAGCGAATGGTAAACCGTTAAAATTTTAAAGCAGATTATCTTTTTAGTATGTTGTGTTTTTTTAAATCCTCTTTTATCTCATCAAGTATAGCGGGATCATCAATAGTTGCTGGCGTTTTATAAGGCTCATTATCAGCGATTTTCCTCACTGTTCCCCTTAATATTTTACCCGACCTTGTCTTTGGCAGTCTTTTTATAACAATCGCAGTTTTAAAAGCTGCAACAGGACCAATTTTTTGTCTGATCATTTGCACACATTCTTTTGAAATGTCTTCATGTTTTTTAGCAACACCTGCTTTTAGTGTTAATAAACCAATTGGCAATTGTCCTTTTAATTTATCTGCAATTCCTAATACTGCACATTCAGCAACATCTTTATGTTCTGCCAATACTTCTTCAATGGCGCCTGTTGATAATCTATGACCAGCAACATTAATAATGTCATCTGTTCTTGACATTATCCATATGTAACCATCTTCATCAATATGACCCGCATCATAAGTTTCATAATATCCTTTATAATTAGTCATATAATTTTCTTTATATCTTTTATCGGCATTCCATAAAGTTGGGAAAGTGCCCGGTGGCAATGGAAGCTTTACAACTATATCTCCCATTTCATTTGTTTTAGCTAATGTTTGGTCTGGCTTTATAACTTTCACATCATAACCTGGAACCGCTTTACATGCTGATCCATATTTAGTTTTCATCATTTCGATTCCTGTACAATTTGAACTAATTGCCCAGCTGGTTTCAGTTTGCCACCAATGGTCTATGACTGGTACTTTTAATAAATTTTCTGCCCATTTTATCGTATCTGGGTCTGCTCTTTCTCCAGCTAAAAATAAAGACTCAAAACTACTTAAATCATATTTGTTAAAAAATTTACCTTCAGGATCCTCTTTTTTAATTGCTCTAAATGCAGTTGGTGCTGTGAATAGAGATTTTACTTTGTAATCAGAAATTATTTTCCAAAATGCACCAGCATCAGGAGTACCTACTGGTTTGCCCTCAAACAAAACTGTAGCACATCCTTTAAAAAGTGGGGCATAAATTATATATGAATGACCTACAATCCAACCTATGTCACTTGCAGACCACCATACATCATCGATATCGATATTATAGATATTTTTCATTGTCCATTTAAGAGCAACTATATGCCCACCAGTATCTCTTACTATTCCTTTTGGAACACCTGTTGTTCCAGATGTATACAATATGTATGCAAATTCATTTGAATTAATTTCTACGCAATCAGCATTATTTGCATTAGCGAGAGATTCATCCCAACTAATTTCTTTTGGTGCATTTAGCTTTACTTCATTGCCTGGTCTTTGATAAATAATAATCTTTTCAATCTTGTGAGATGCTAAATTTATAGCCTCATCCACTAAAGGTTTATATTGAACAGTTCTTCCTGGTTCAAATCCACATGAAGCAGTAATGAGTAATTTTGCTTTACTATCGTCTATCCTGCTTGCTAGTTCATTTGAAGCAAAACCACCAAAAACAACTGAGTGTATTGCACCAATTCTTCCACAAGCTAGCATTGCAATAACAGCTTCAGGTATCATAGGCATATAAATTATTACACGATCTCCCTTACCAACCTTTTGATTTTTTAAAGCACCAGCAAATTTTGAAACTTTTTCTTTTAATTCTTTATAGGTAAATTGTTTTTTATTTCCTGTAATTGGACTATCATAAATTAATGCTGTTCTATCACTCCTGCCATTATCTATGTGAATGTCCAAAGCATTGTAGCAAGTATTAGTTACTCCATCTTCGAACCATTTATAAAACGGTGGATTAGATTTGTTTAAAATTTTTGTTGGTTTCTTAAACCAAAATATCTCTTCAGATACTTCTTTCCAAAATTCTTCAGGCTGCTCGATGGATTTTTTATAGATATCAAGATAGTTTCGATTCATTGTTTATAAATTAATTATTTATTTTTATTTTAAAATACTAATATAGATTGTATTAAATTTAAAAAACCCTTTAAAATCAACAAAAAATATAAAAAAAAAAACTTCATTTATTTAAAAAAATTGTTAATGTCGCGTCTTATTGACGAATATTTAATGTCAATTTTTATAAATATTAATGATAACTAATAAAGGGAGTTTTCATGAGTAAATTAAAGACTTTAGCAATAGCTGTTTTTGCATTATTTTTTGTATCTACAGCAGCTAACGCGGCAACTACTTTTTTAGCTACAGATGATTTTGTTGGAATTTCATTTTGGCTAATATCAATGGGTATGTTAGCAGCTACAGCGTTTTTCTTTATGGAGCAAGCTAATGTAGGCACTCAGTGGAGAAAATCTGTAAATGTAGCAGGATTAGTAACTGGTATAGCGTTTATTCACTATATGTATATGAGAGCAGTATGGGTTGAAACAGGAGATACCCCAACTGTTTACAGATATATTGATTGGTTAATAACTGTACCTCTTCAACTAATTGAATTTTATTTAATTTTAGCAGCAGTTCGAAAAGTACCAACGGGCATTTTCTGGAGAATTTTAATTGGTTCTTTAGTAATGTTAATTGGTGGATATCTTGGAGAAGCTGGCTTCATTCAACCGTTCTTAGGATTTGTTATAGGAATGGCTGGATGGATATACATTTTATATGAAATATTTTCAGGAGAAGCTGGAAAAACAGCAGCTAAATCTGGAAACAAATCACTTGTTGTAGCATTCGGCGCATTAAGAATGATCGTAACAGTTGGTTGGGCAATTTACCCATTAGGTTATGTATTTGGTTATTTAACTGGTGGAGTTGATTCTAATTCATTAAATGTTATTTACAACTTAGCAGACTTTGTTAACAAAATCGCATTTGGTGTTGTTATCTGGTCATGCGCAGTAGCTAATTCATCTAGAAGATAATAAGCTATTTTAAAAGATTTAAATAGGGCGAGTGTTTTTAACACTTGCCCTATTTTTTTTTCATCTTATAAACAAAATTATGCCAAAAATTACATATATTGAAAATAATAATAAACAACATACTATAGAAGTTCCTATTGGTCTTAGCGTAATGGAAGGTGCTGTGCAAAACAATATATCGGGTATAGATGCTGATTGCGGAGGGGCAATGGCTTGCGCTACTTGTCATGTTTATGTTGATGAAAACTGGTTTAATAAAATTCCAATTAGAGAAGAAGGAGAGCAGGACATGCTTGATATGGCTTACGAGCCAAATAAACACAGTCGTTTAAGTTGTCAAATTATGGTAACAGAAAAATTAGAGGGATTAATTGTTAAATTGCCAGCAAAACAAAAATAAAAAAAATGATTAAAACAGATGTTCTAGTAATTGGTGCGGGCCCAACAGGCTTATTTGCTGTTCATCAATTAGGAATTATCGGATTAAAATCAGAAGTAGTTGATAACCTAGATAAAATTGGAGGGCAATGTATTGAACTTTATCCCGATAAACCAATATATGATATTCCAGCCATACCTGAGTGCACTGGTGAAGAATTAACAAAAAATTTATTAAAACAAATTGAACCTTTTAAAACAAATTTTCATTTAAATGAACGAGTTGAGCAAGTCAAAAAAGATGGGAACCATTGGAAAGTTATAACTAGTAAAAAAAAAGAATTTGTTTGTACAAATATTATTATAGCTGGAGGAGTGGGAGCATTTGAGCCTAGAAAATTTATTATTAAAGATGCTCAAAAATTCGAAAATAATGGCCTATATTATTCAATAAAAGATAAAAATATTTTTAAAAATAAAAAAATATGTATTTTTGGAGGAGGAGACTCAGCTCTAGATTGGGCTATTGAATTTTCTAATTATTCTAAAGTAGCATTAATACATAGAAGAGATGAATTTAGAGGATCACAAGCCAGTATTTCAAAAGTAAGAAGTTTAAAAGAAAGTAAAAAAATTGAGATATACACGCCATACCAAATCAATTCAATTGAAGGTTCTAAAAAAATTGAATCGTTAACTATAAAAAGTGAAGAAGGTGATATAAAAAAAATAGATACTGAAATTATATTAGGTTTTTTTGGTCTGGTTATGCAACTTGGTCCAATTTCTAATTGGGGGCTGAACCTAGATAAAAAAACAATTACAGTTGACACACAAAAATTTCAAACAAACATTAAAGGGATACATGCGATTGGTGATATATGTAGCTATCCTGGAAAACTTAAACTTATTTTATCTGGGTTTCATGAAGGAGCGCTAGCAGCAAGAGCTTGTTACGAGTTAGCTAGACCAAATGAAAAATATAGATTTGAATTCTCAACAACTTCTAAAAGTATAAAAGAAAGACTTAAATTAGATAAAGACAAAAAATGATAGAATTATTTTATGCCGATACACCAAACGGGAAAAAAATATCTATTATGTTGGAAGAAATTCAATTTGAATATAAAATTACATTAATAAATCTTGAGAAGGGAGAACAGTTTAAAACTGAGTTTAGAAAAATTAGTCCATTTAGCCAAATTCCAGCAATAACTGATCATAAAAATAAAATTAATTTATTTCAATCAGGAGCGATTTTAATTTATTTGGCCGAACAAAGTGGAAAATTTTATGATTTAAATAACAGAAATGCTATTAACGAATGGTTAATGACCCAAATGGGAAATATAGGACCCATGTTAGGACAACATCATCAATTCCATTTTTATAATCCAGGCAAGAGCAAGTTTGGTGAAGAAAGATATTTTAATATAGCAAAAAGAATTTATAAAGACTTAGATGAACGTTTATCTTCAAATAAATATCTAGCAGGTGAAAATTACTCTATTGCAGATATTGCTACTTTTCCATGGATGGCAAGACATGATAGACACGATATAGGGATAAAAAATTTTGTAAATATTTGTAGATGGTATGAGAGTATTGCAAATAGAGCAGCGGTAGCAAAAGGTTATGATTGTCTTAAAAATGGAGAAAAAATACCTAAAATATAATTAAATATCTGCATAAATTTTTTCTTCCTTTTCGTGTTTTTCTTGTGCATTTATACTTAATGTTGCAATAGGTCTCGCAATCAATCTCTTAATACCTATAGGGTCTCCAGTTTCTTCACAATAGCCATAAGTTCCTTTTTCAATTCTTTTTATTGCAGTGTCAATTTTTGATACAAGCTTTAATTGTCTATTAATAGTTCTCATTTCAAGATTTTTTTCTGTATAAGAACTTGCTTGATCCACAATATCTGCTGAGGAACTATTATCATCTAACTTGCTATTATACAGAGCTTCAGAGTTTGATTTCTTAATTTCTGATTTCCAGTTTAGAAGTTTTTTTTTAAAGTAAATCTTATGCTTTTCGCACATGTATTTTTCTTTTTCATTCGGGATATATTTTTTGGAGATTTTCGTAGCCATAATAATATAAGTCGGGGGAGTATATTCAGCAATTTCTTAGTGTCAATACTATCTAAATCATATAAATTCGACTATATGGCGATAAATAAAAGAAATACTGATAACATTTTTTTTACATTTTTATTACTCCATTTTTTGATATGGATTTTAGCACCTTCTCTTACAAATAATAATTTGCCTTTAGATACAATCGAAGCTTTAGCTTGGGCAAGCAATATGGATTGGGGTTTTAATAAACACCCTCCATTAAGCGCATTAGCTGTTGAAATTATTTATCAAATATTTGGAAACCAAGATTGGGCTTATTATTTACTTAGTCAAATATCGGTAATCATAAGCTTTTTAATAGTTTGGAAATTTTCTCAAGACTTTTTTAAAAATAAAACTTTTAGTTTGGTATCAGTATTATTATTAGAAGGTATTTATTTTTATAATTATACCACACCAGAATTCAATGTTTACGTTTGTGAACTACCTTTTTGGACTTTAACAGTTTTATTTTGTTGGAAGGGATTTAAAAATAATAATATCTTTGATTGGCTCATATTTGGTTTGTTTGCAGCATTAGGTGTTCTATCTCATTATCTATTTATTTATCTGCTTGCTGCAATAGATATATTTTTTCTTTATATGATCTTTAAAAGAAGAATTGATTTTAAATGTGTAGTTTCTTTAATTCCTTTTTTATTGGTTTTGTTACCCCATTTGATTTGGCTTGCAGATAATAATTATATAACAATTACTTATGGTCTCCATAGAACAGGAACAGGAGATCAAAATGCATTAGATCATTTACTTCATCCAATTATATTTTTAGGCAAACAAATAGGCATATTAATACCATTTTTTTTAATGGTTGCCTTTTTAATTTCGAAATTTGAAACAAAATTTAATTTTAAAGATAAAAAATTATTATTTTTATTAATCATTAATATTGTTCCAATTTTATTAATGTTTTTAACATCTATGATTATGGGTGTTAAAATTAGAACAATGTGGATGACACCCTTTTATTTATTCTTTGGGGTTTTAGTGGTTTATATTTTTCAATCTCAAATTAAATTAAATAAACTAAAAAGCTTTGCCTCAGTATTTATTGTTTTATTTATTCTTTCTCCATTTGCTTATGCTTATGTTTCTATAACTGATACAGATAAAAGAACTGATTATGAAGGTAAGAAAATTGCAGATGAAGTTCAGAAATTATGGGACAAAAATAGAAATGAAAAATTATATTGGGTTATTGGAGGAAATGAATGGGTGGCTGGTAATTTATCTTATCATTTAAAAGATAGACCAAAATGGAAACTCGAATGGCATTCGAGAGATAAATTCCCAGAAGCAATTTGGTTGTGTGGTAAAAAAAAAGGAGAAAGTTGTTTAGATTTAAACGACTATAAATAATTTTGGTAAAAATGAATTATGAATAAATTCAATAAACTTTTTTCTTAATGGAGTTAAATAATGAAAATTAAAATTTTAATTCCAATCTATAATGATTGGCAATCAGTTAATAAACTTTTGGAAGATATTAATTTAGAAATTTCCAACTTGAGTCACGAATTTTCAGTACTTATAATAAATGATGCTTCTACTGAGTCTAAACCTCAAATTTTTAATAGTATAAAAAATTTTAAGTCTCTAAAAATTATCAATATGAAAGAAAATAGAGGCCATGCGAGATGTAATGCTGTAGGTTTAAAATATATTTTTGAAAAAGAAGAATTTGATCATGTTATTCCAATGGATGGCGATGGAGAAGATAGACCGGTAGAAATAAAAAGATTCATAGATAAATTAGATAATAATCTTGAAAAGCCAATTGTTGGTGAAAGAATTAAAAGATCAGAAGGAGTTTTTTTTAAACTTTGTTATTTTGCTCACAAATTAATAACTTTTATTTTTACAGGCCAATCTATTAAATTTGGAAATTATACATGTTTGCCAAAATTAGTTGTTGAGCAAATGTTAAGAGACGCTTCAACCTGGAGCAGTTTTTCAGGATCACTTGCTAAACTAACAAGAAATCGAACTTCTATTCCATCTATAAGAGGTTCTCGTTATTTTGGACCATCTAAAATGAGTTTTTCTAACCTTATAAAACATTCCTTATCAATTGTTGCTGTTTTTAAGCAAACAGTAATAATTAGATCTATTATTTTTTTATTGGTTTATCTTTTTTTTACTTATCAATCTTTATCAATAATTACTTTAATTCCAGTTTTTTTTACTATTTTTCTTATTTATTCAGTTATTACACTTTCTTATCGTGAAAATATAACTGAATTGAATAACTCTTTAGAAAACATAATCAGTGTTGAAAAAATTAAGTAGCGTTTATTGTTGGCAAAGAATAAAAGTTTGCTGTATCGATTTTAGATGAGTATTTTTTTTTTATATTCCATTTTTTATTAATACCTGCATCGGCTAAACTTAAAGTTGAACGACCATATTTATGATTTGTGAAATCAATAGACTTCATCAGCTTTCTAATTTTATTGTCTTTTACACTTGAAAATAAATTTTCAGTATTTTCAGAATTAGAAAGTCCAGATAAAACTATTCCTGATTTTTGATATTTATATCCTTTTTTAAAAATAAATTTTAAACCAAGTAAAGCTGTTTTAACTATTTCAATACTGTTATCTGTAGCAATTGGAAAATCAATAGTTTTTGAATTTGCATAGTACATACCTTTATTTTGAAAAGGACTTGTTCTTATAGACACAGTAATTGTTTTAGCAAACAGAGACTCAGATCTTATTTTTTCTGCTGCATTTAGACAATGTGCGGCTATAGACTCTTTTATTTCTTGAAAATTTTCTACTTTTGTACCGAAAGATCTAGACACACAACAACTTTTTCTTTTTGATTGATATATTTCTAAATCAATACAAGAAATTCCTCTAAGCTCCATTGCTGTTCTTGAACACAAAACATTGGAATTTTTTTTTATCCATGTGTTAGAAACATTTTTTAGTTGTTTAGCGTTAAAAATATTATTTTTAATATAAAACTTAGTTAACTGTTTACCGACACCCCATACATCATTAATGTTTATTTTTTCTAATATTGGATCAGTATTTTTGACATTAATCAAGTTCACTATGCCAGACTTTTCTTTTTTTGCTATATGATTTGCAATTTTGCTTAGAGTTTTAGTGTTAGCAATACCAATGCTAGTTGGTATACCTGTCCATTGCAGCACTGTATTTCTAATTTTTTTACTAAACAATTCTACTAAATGATCTGGAAAATTTGTTAAATCTAAAAATGCTTCATCTATAGAATAAATTTCCATTTCAGGAACAAAATATCTTAATGTTCTCATAACTCTCCTAGAAATATCTCCATATAAAGAATAATTTGAAGAGAATACTTTAACGTTATTTTCCAATATGATTTTTTTTGCTTTAAAATATGGATCTCCCATTTTTATACCTAGCAATTTTGCTTCATTAGATCTCGAAATTATACAGCCATCATTACTTGATAAAACAATTACAGGTTTTTTAGCAAGCGAGGGCTTGAATAACCTTTCACAAGAAACATAGAAAGAGTTACAATCAACCAAAGCTATTTTTTTAGTAAACCGAATGAATGACATAGGTTACAACCCCCCAAATTAGAATATTTGAATCTTCATTTATAATAATTTTATCTTTAAAATTTTTTGGACCTGACGTTAAGTACTGTATATTTTTTTCTTTTATAAAATTTTTTACAACAAGTTCATCATGAACATTAGCAATAACTGTTGAAAAATTTTTAGGTTTTAAACTTTTATCTACTATTAAAAGATCTCCATCATAAATTCCTACATTTGACATGGACTTTCCTTGAACTCTAATAACGAATGTAGCAGGACCATTTTTAATGAGATGGATATTAAGATCGATATCTTCTTCTATATAGTCTGTTGCGGGAGAGGGAAATCCAGCTCCAGCTTTATTTAAGTAAAATGGTAAAGTTAATTTCATAATGTTCTTATTTTGTTCTATTATATATTTTGAATACAGTCAATGGGTTGTATTTTGAGTCCAAATCAGAATCGCAAATGAATCAAAAGGTGAACATTTAAACTATATATAGACTGGGTGTGGATAAATATTACTAAGCAAAGAAAATAATGTTAAACAAAGCATAATACCAAATGAAAAAATTATCATGTCACTGTGGTGGAGTAGAAGCGGAAGTTAATGTTCCTGAAAAAGGTTTTGAAAAAGTTCTGCGATGCAATTGTTCTATGTGTAAAAGAAAAGGGTATATCATTGGCATAACTGGACCAGATGATTTTAAACTTGTTAAAGGAGAAGATCTTTTAAAATTTTATCAATTTTATACAAATACTGCTAAACATTATTTTTGCTCAAATTGTGGAATTCATACCCATAATAGACCGAGAAGCAATCCAAAAATCTATGGTGTGAATATCGCTTGTGTCGAAGGTATTAAGGTATTTGAGATAGAGAATGTTCCAGTTAGTGATGGAGAAAACCATCCTTTAGATCAAAAAAAATAATATTTTAGATGCAATCGGTTAAAGAGTGTTTCAGTGCTGTAAAAAAAGATTGTTTTAAATTTATAAAATTACAAGAAACAAAAAAAGAAAAATTTAAAAATAAAGATAAAATGATAAAATCTTTTTTGATACCAATTTGTTTTTGGATATCAAAAAAAACTAAAAAAAAATCCCCACTTATTGTAGGTTTATCTGGAGGGCAAGGAACTGGAAAAACTACTATTTCATCCATAATTGCATTAATTTTAAAAAAATACTTTAAATTAAAAGTTTTTAAAATTTCTATAGATGATTTTTATAAAACAAACAAAGAAAGAATCGAATTGTCGAACAAGATACATCCTTTGTTAAAAATTCGAGGAGTACCCGGTACACATGATACTTATTCAATGTTTAGCTTTTTTAAAAAAATAAAATCAAAAAATTTTAAAAACTTTAGTACTCCTAAATTTGATAAATCAATTGATGATAGGTGTAATAAAAAATTATGGTATAAAATTAAATCAAAACCTAATGTTATTGTATTTGAAGGCTGGTGTGTAGGAGCGAGACATCAAAAAAATTTTGAATTAAAAAAACCTTTAAATTTGACAGAAAGATCTTATGACGCATCGCAGGTATGGAGAAAATATGTAAATACACAGCTTAAAAAAAGATACAAAAAATTATTTAATCAAATAGATTGTTTATTATATTTAAAAGTAAGAAATTTTAGTTTATTAAGGAATTGGAGATTAAAACAAGAAAAAAAACTCTTGTTAAAAAATAAAAATAAAAATAAAAATAAATTAAAAATAATGAATAAAAAAGAAATTATAAACTTTATGGCAACATATCAAAGGTTAACTCAACATATGTTTAAAGATACACCAAAAATTTCATCCATTATAATAAATTTAAATAATAAGCAAAAAATTGAAAAAATAAAATTTAATTAAATGAAAAAAATTATTTTAAGCATTATACTTTCTTTAATTTATAATAATGTAGCTTTATCAGAAACATTGTCTGAAGCATTATTAAAAGCCTATAAAAATAATAAAGAGCTAAATGCTGAAAGAGAAAATATAAATGTTTCTAGAGAAGATTTAAATATTTCAAAAAGTGATTACTTACCTTCATTTTCGATTACAAGTTCAAAAAGCAGAGAAGATACAAACAAAATAACTGATCGAAGTGGCAATGACACCTCAGTGAATGATGTTGACCCGTTAACAACCACAATAAAATTAGAACAAACACTTATTGATTTAGGAAGAAGTGCAGATTTCGAAAAAAATAAAATTGGCTTAAGTATAGCTCAAGCAAAGCTTTTAAATAAAGTGCAAAGTATTTTGTATAAAGCAACCGAAGCATACACCGGTTTAATTGCTGCTAATGAAAAATTTTTAATTAATAAAAGAAATGTAGATCTCTTAGAAAGACAAGTTGAAACTGATAGAATTCTCTTAGATAATAATCAAATTACTTTATCTGATTTGGCGCAATCCGAGTCTTCTTTGGCAGGAGCTCAAGCAAAGCTTATTGAAAGTAAAAACAGTTTAAATACAAGTAAATTAATTTATGAAAATATTATAGGTCCTGTGCCAAATTTCAAAAATTTAGCAAAACCAAAAAATGAAAATTTTGTAATACCACAAACCCTAGAAGAAGTAATTAGATTATCGAAAGCAAAAAATCCAGACCTGATTATAGCTAAATTGGAATATGAAAAATCAATCAAGGATGTAGAAATTTCAAGATCAGATTTAGCACCTACAGCATCATTATCTCTTGAAAGATCTTATACTGACGATCTAAGTTCAAGTTATGATGAAAGAGAAAAAGATATTTTAAAAGCAACAGTTAATTGGCCATTTTATTCAGGAGGAAAAAAAAGAGCAACTATAAATAAAAATCAAAATTTAAAAGCTCAGAAAAAACTTTTATTAGACAACGAAATAAAAACAAACGAAACAAATGTGACTAGTGCTTTGTTTAACTTACAATCTACAAAAAGCTTTTTGAAATCAGTGCAGTCCCAGGTTAGAGCAGCAGAAATTGCTAATGAAGGAATTAATGCAGAGTATGAGAGTGGAATAGGAAGAACTACTTTTGAAGTAATACAGTCGAATATTTTATTATTAAATGCTAAAATATCTTTGGTAGATTCTGAGAGAAATTATCTTTTGGCTCAATACAATCTATTAAAATCTATTGGCCTACTAAATAGCGATTATCTTAAATTAAGATAAAATTTAAATATAAAGCTTTTATTTTCTGAATTATTTCAATTTATATTAGATTTGATCTTCAATAATTGTTCAAAATTCAATGTTTTTTAATATATTTATGTCCCCTAAACAAAAAACTTGCTAATGAGAACAAAACGTGTACATACTAAATTATGATTCGTATACTAAAAAACTTAAAACAGAAGGTAAAAAATGACAAAAAATAATTTAAAGGTAGTTAAATCTACCAAAGAAAAGGATTCAGAAAATAAAGAAAAAGGCAAAGCTTTAGAAGCTGCGATTAGTCAGATTACAGATAACTTTGGAAAAGGTTCGGTTATGAAGCTTGGGCAACAGTCTGCGATGGATGTAGAGTCAATATCTACAGGATCTTTAAGTTTAGATCTTGCTTTAGGAATTGGAGGTCTTCCCAAAGGAAGAGTTGTAGAAATTTATGGTCCGGAGTCTTCTGGGAAAACTACTTTAACTTTACAAGTAATTGCTGAAGCACAAAAGGTTGGAGGAATTTGTGCATTTGTTGATGCTGAGCATGCGCTAGATCCAGTTTATGCAAAAAAACTAGGTGTAAAAACAGATGAACTATTAATATCCCAACCAGATACTGGTGAACAAGCACTAGAAATAGCTGATACTTTAATTAAATCCGGTTCAATCTCTGTATTAGTTGTTGACTCAGTTGCAGCACTAACTCCAAGAGCAGAAATAGAAGGGGAAATGGGAGATCATCACGTTGGTTTACAATCAAGATTAATGAGTCAAGCTTTAAGAAAATTAACAAGTTCAATTTCTCGAACAAATACAATGGTAATTTTTATTAATCAAATAAGAATGAAAATAGGTATAATGTTTGGTAATCCAGAAACAACTTCTGGAGGTAATGCTTTAAAATTTTATTCATCAGTTAGAATGGATATTAGAAGAATTGGAGCAATAAAGGATAAAGAACAAATTATTGGTAATTCAACTAGAGTTAAAGTAGTAAAAAATAAAGTTGCACCACCTTTTAAAGTTGTAGAATTTGATTTAATGTACGGCAAAGGAATTAGTAAATCAGGAGAATTAATTGATCTCGGAGCTAAAGCCGATATAGTTGAAAAATCAGGCGCATGGTACGCTTATAAAGGAGAAAAAATAGGTCAAGGAAGAGAAAATGCCAAAATTTATTTAGAAAAAAATCCTAAGGTAGCAGCTGAAATTGAAATGGCAATTAGAACAAAAGCGGGAGTAATTGCTAAAAAGATTGAAGGGAATCCAGTAGAAAAAGCAAAAGAAGAAAAAGAAGAAACTGTTTTACCGAAAAAAAATTAGTTAAAAGTCATCTTTGATTAGTAAAAAGGCGCTTTTCGAAGCGCCTTTTTTATTTGTAGCCATCTAGACATCAAACAAAAAAAATGTATTTTAGAAATATGGATGGTAAATCACTAAACGAAATAAGAAATAATTTTTTAAAGTATTTTGAAAAAAATGACCATAAAATATTAGAATCAAGTAATTTAGTTCCAAACAATGATCCTACATTGATGTTTGCCAATTCTGGCATGGTTCAATTTAAAAATGTTTTTACTGGGCTAGAAAAAAGAGATTATCAAAGAGCAACTACTTCTCAAAAATGTGTCAGAGCAGGAGGAAAACATAACGATTTGGAAAATGTAGGTTATACTCCAAGACACCATACCTTTTTTGAAATGTTGGGAAATTTTTCTTTTGGTGATTATTTTAAGGAAAAGGCAATTGAGCTAGCTTGGAATTTAATTACTAAAGATTTTGGACTAGATAAGAGCAGACTATATTTTACAGTGTTTAATGAAGATGAAGAAGCTTTTAAACTATGGAAAAAAATTTCAGGTTTTGGTGATGATAGAGTTATTAAAATAGCTACTTCTGATAATTTTTGGTCTATGGGAGAAACAGGTCCATGTGGTCCTTGTTCTGAAATTTTTTATGATCATGGTGACCACTTAAAAGGTGGACTTCCTGGAACTAAAGATCAAGATGGAGATAGATTTATTGAAATCTGGAATCTCGTTTTTATGGAATTTGAACAAATTTCAAAAAATAAAAGAATAAACCTACCAAAACCATCAGTAGACACAGGCATGGGTTTAGAAAGGATCACTGCTCTTCTACAAGGCACTCATGATAATTATGAAACTGATCACTTTAAAAAATTAGTTTATTCAATTTCACAAGAAGTTAAAAAGAAACCAGATGAAAAAAATATTTCAAGTTTCAGGGTTATAGCTGATCACCTAAGAGCAAGTTCATTTTTAATTGCAGAAGGAGTTCTGCCTTCAAATGAAGGTAGAGGTTATGTTCTAAGAAGAATTATGAGAAGAGGAATGAGACATTCTCACATTTTAGGATCAAAAAAACCGGTATTTTTTAATATTTTTAAAACTCTTTTGGAAGAAATGAAAGGAAATTATCCTGAATTATATAGAGCACAATCTTTAATAAAAGAAACTTTAAAAATGGAAGAAGAAAAATTTTTAGTACTTTTAGAAAGAGGAATGAAAATATTAAATGATGAGTTAAAAAAAATAGACAAAGTTTTGCCAGGTGAAGTTGCGTTTAAGCTATATGACACTTACGGTTTTCCATTAGATTTAACCGAAGATATTTTAAAAAATAAATCTTTAAAAGTAGATCACACAAAATTTAATTCTTTAATGAAAACAAGTCGAGAACTTGCAAAGAAAAACTGGAAAGGTTCTGGAGATAGCTCTGTGGATAATATTTGGTTTAAAATTAAAGATAGATTAGGATCTACAGAATTTTTAGGTTATGAAAAAAATCATGCTGAAGGAATTATTCTTTCTTTATTAAAAAACAATAAAGAAGTTAAAAGTTTAAATACAGGAGAAGAAGCAATAATTATAACAAACCAAACTCCTTTTTATGGAGAATCTGGAGGTCAAATCGGAGATACAGGAAAAATAACCAACGGAAAATTTACATTTGAAGTCAAAGATGTTCAAAAAAAACTAGGAGATTTATTTTTACATTATGGAAATGTGGTAAGTGGAAATATTAATATAAATGACAAAGTAGAAATGAAAATTAATGTAGAAAGAAGGAACAATACAAGAGCATATCATTCTGCTACGCATTTGTTACATGAGGCATTAAGAAGAGTTTTGGGAAAACATGTTACCCAAAAAGGTTCTTATGTTGGTCCAGATAAGTTAAGATTTGATTTTAGTCATATAAAACCGATTACTAAAAATGAAATATATAAAATCGAAGAAAATGTTAATTTAATGGTTAGATCGAGTGGAGAGGTAAGAACTAGATTAATGACTCCAAAAGAAGCAGTAAATAATGGTGCATTGGCATTATTTGGAGAAAAATATGGTGATGAAGTAAGAGTTTTATCTATGGGTCAAGAAAAGGAAAAGTATTTTTCTACTGAGCTATGTGGAGGAACCCATGTAAATAATACTGCTGAAATTGGAAAATTTAAAATTATAACACAATCATCCATTGCTGCTGGCATCAGAAGAGTAGAGGCGTTAAGGGATAAGCAATTAGAAAATTATGAAAAAACATTACAAAAAAATATTTCTATAAAAGAAAAAACATTAAAAGACCAAGTAGATTCAATTAAAAAAGAGTTGTTAAAAAATAACGCCAAACCAAATTATGATGAAATTTTAGGGCTAGAAGAAAATATAAAAAATTTAAATAGACAATTAGAAACAATTAAAGTTCAAAACATAATTAAGGACAAAAGTAAAAATATTGTTGAGGATACTAAAAAAGGTCCATTTATTTTAAGAAAACAAATTCTTGAAGATCTACCTACAAAAGAACTTAGAAAAATAATAGATCAAAGTAAAAAAGATATTAAAAATGGAATTGTAGTTGGATTTTCAATATTCGAAGGAAAGGTTGGAGTTGCAGTAGGAGTGACAAATGAACTAACAAAAAAATATGACGCAGTTGAGCTTGTGAGAGTTGCTTCTGAAATTTTAGGTGGCAAAGGCGGAGGTGGAAGAAAAGATTTTGCTCAAGCAGGTGGAATTGATAAAGATAAAATCAGTGAAGCTTTTAAAACTTTAAGCAAACAAATTAATTAAGACTTTTCTTTAAATTAGAATCAATTACTTCTAGGAATTGATTTGTGTTAAGATATTTTTGATTCTTGCCTATAAGTACAGCTAAATCTTTAGTCATATAACCATCCTCAACAGTTTGAATACAAACTTTTTCAAGTTTTTTTACAAATTTTTTTAAATCTTCATTACCATCTAGTTTTCCTCTATGATAAAGACCTCTTGCCCAAGCAAAAATAGAAGCTATTGGGTTCGTTGAGGTTTCTTTGCCTTGCTGATGCAATCTAAAGTGTCTTGTTACTGTACCATGTGCTGCTTCAGACTCTATGGTTTTGCCATCTGGACTAGTTAAAACGCTAGTCATTAAACCCAAAGATCCAAATCCTTGAGCAATTGTATCAGATTGAACATCTCCATCATAATTTTTACATGCCCAAATATAATTTCCATTCCATTTCATTGCGCATGCAACCATATCATCTATAAGTCTATGTTCATATG
>MDSV01019772.1_pt1 | contig 16796 bp, 9 predicted proteins | sample 810851 | NCBI WGS metagenome assembly MDSV01 (sample SAMN05326640, study PRJNA326480) | marine metagenome | isolation source: seawater | place: Atlantic Ocean: North East | collected 2012 | reverse complement strand
GTGGTGGTTCTTTTGGAGTTGGTGATGGTGAAAAAGGTCTCGGTGGTGGCGACAAAGGAGGAGGGGTTCCCGGTGTTGGTGATGCTGGTGATGGTGCTGCTGGAGGAGGTCCCGGTGGTGCTTCTGGAGGACCTGCCGGTGGTGCTGCTGGTGATGGTATTGCGGGAGGAAGCGTAGGAAATGGTGAAGCAGGCGGAGGGCTAGGTGCATAGTGAACAGAAACGTCATTTCTTAGCTGGCCAATAAAAGCATTGCAAGCGGTATCGCATAAATCACTATAAAAATTTTCTGGTCCTAAAGCAACTGTTTTGTTAGTATCATGATCTAAATTTTTACATATATTTGGGTTTATATACGGGAAAAATTGGGTTTCAATAATTCTATTAATGAATTGGAGGCTGCAAATAGTATCGGAACGATGCCAATTGGTGGTAAAGCCAATAGAACGATCAACACATTGAATCTGAACTTCAGGGCAATCTTGAGACCATGTAATAATTGGTGCAGATCCATTACTACTGAGTCCGCGTATTGGTAATGAGGATACTCCTCCTGACATAATAATTCTCCTTAATTTTTCTTCTTTATTATTTCCTTTTATTTCAAGGCTTTATCTAGTTATCGTGTTTTAAGATAAAAAAGTTGCCTAAAAAATTGCAGTATTATAAAAAAGGGGGAGAATAAAGAGTAAATTAAATATAAATTATGGATTAAAAAGTTGATATAAAAACTAAAAAATAGTTTGGGATTTTAGAAATTGGCCCATAGTTATGGGCCAAATTATTAATTTAGTTTGTCTGAAGTGATTTACTACGCCTAACGGGTCGAATCAGAGTCATTATCAGAAAAATCAGGGCTGGAATCTGATAGTGATTCTTTGATTTTTGCTGGTGGTGCTGCTTCTCTTGCTGCTTCTCTTGCTGCTTCTACATCTTCTCTTGCTGCTTCTACATCTTCTCTTGCTGCTTCTACATTTCGAGGCATCAAGTGATTATTCTGCTTCATCTTATAAATCTGATGCATTATAACAATACCGAACATAAGACCACCTATTCCAGCACCTATTTTACCACCTATTTCAGCACCAGCTGTTGCCGTAGGTATTTCCTTAGTTAATGCTTTATTTGAAGGGGGTGATGTAGGTGAATGTGAAGGTATGTCTGATGTAGGTGCGGAAAAAGGTAATAGTGTAGGAGCGGAGCTTGCTGTAGGGAAGCGTGTCGGAGCAGATGTTGAAGGGGCTGATGATGGTTCATATGAAGGCTTTGATGTTGGTAGATATGAAGGTTTTGATGTTGTTGGTACATATGAAGGGTTTGATGTTGTAGGAGGTGCTGTTGTAGGAAGTGCTGTTGTAGGTTGAGATGAAGGATCTGCTGTTGTAGGTTGTTTTGTTGTCGGAGAGACTGAAGGTTGTGGTGAAGGAATCCCTATAGTAGCTGTAACAAAAACGTCATTTTTTATATGATCCATAAAAGCTAGGCAAGAACCGCTATCGCATAAATCACTATTAAAATTTTCTGGACCTAAAGCAACTGTTTTGTTAGTATCATGATCTAAATTTTCACAAATTTCTGGGTATATATGTGGGATAAAATGCTCTTCAAGAACTGAATTAAAAGTTCCTCCCTGACAAAAAACGCTAGTTTTAGCATAAGATGTAGTAAATTCTATGTTCCGATCTTTACAGTGGAGCTGAAAATCAGGGCAATTTCTAGTAGATGTAAAATTCTGGTTGGCTGAAGCTAAGCTCGACAAAATAAGTACTTTTCCTAAGACGGATTTAACGGGTTTAAATGATTTTCTAGAACAAGGAGTTTGTGTATTTGATCTCACTTGTTGTGATGATCCTGCTCCTGCAGCTGAATAAGATTTTTCAGTTAAAATTAATGTTTTTATGTTCATAATAATTCTCCTTAATTTTTATTTAAGCTATAAAGCTTTGATTTATTTTTATTTTTTTAATGTGACAAAATAAAAAACACCGAATAGCGGTGTTCTTATAATGTTATCTAGAGGAAATTGAAATTTAGAATGTAGTCACACAATAATTACTAAATGGTGATACTAATTTCCCCTAGAATAGAGAAAGTTGTTGAGATGTAAAGGCAGCTGGTTTTTTCCAATTCCAGCGAAGATTACCAATTGCAAATGGAAATCGATTTAATAAATAGGCTTTTTTAAATTCTTGTTTTGTTATCATAATCACTTCTTCTTTAGCATACCCTTTTTTGTAAAGGCTTTATTATATTATCGTGTTTTAATATGAAAAAGTTGCATAAAAAATTTTTATATTATAAAAAAGGAAGAAATAAAGAATGGTTTAAGTAGGGATGTGAAGTAAATAAGGTAGAAGTAAAAAATAAAAAATAGCTATATTTGGATACATTATAGTTATAAGATAAAGAATTAGCTGAGTCTTGGGTCATAGTTATGGGCTATATTATTAAATTGGTTATTTTTAAGTAATTTATAACATCATATCTTTTTTACTAGAGCCTTTTTGTCAATTGATGTTAGGTACATGATTTGGAAAATTAGCATCAATATCATTATCAGGAAAATGGGACCTATGATGAAGTTCTTGTTAAAATTGCTAGCTGAATATAGTTAGTGCTTATTTTAAAGATTTGTTAAGATTTTTTGAACGTATTCTAAGTCATAAGAAGCTTGATTAAGGTTATTCTTATTAAGAAATGGTGTTGGTTCTGATTTATGAACTTGTTCAACTACGTCATTATTATTGTTTTCTATATTCTGTGGTTTGTTTCTCTCATGTTGGTTGTTTCTATTATAGAGAAAGTACCCCAAACAAACAATAATAGGTAAAAATAATCCAATAGCCGGTGCAAGAGTCCCAATACCTGCTGAATGAGAGCTAGATTTATCTCTATCTACATTAGAACTGTTGTCTGATTTCATATTTGCAGTTCTTGTTAAGGACTCTGTAGGTAGCTGTGTAGGTTCATATGCATATGATGGTTTGTATGAAGAAGGGTATGATGATGGTTCATTTGAAGGACTTGATGTTGGTAAATATGAAGGGCTTGATGTTATAGGTTTTTTTGTAGGTTCGTATGTAGGTTCGTATGTAGGGGCGTATGAAGATTTAATTGTAGGCGTTCTAGAAGGAATGCGTGTAAGCGTGTTTTGTTGAGCGGAACATGCAGTCCCTAGAGCTACTACTGCTACTTTAAGAGGGTGTATCTTCATAATAGTGATCCTTTTTTTTATTTTTATTTTTCGTATTCATTTAATTATCATATTTTAATATAAAAAAGTTGCCTAAAAAAGTATGATTAGTAGTATCACGACGTAGGACCTCTTCCAACTAATGCATCCTCATTAAAAACATCACGAATCATCTTTTCATCGAGTAATGCCTCTAGATCTGGAGCATGAGTCTGTTCTTCGATTGATCCGGATATTACTCTTACCTCTGCACCATCGTTTGAAAAACTAGTACCGTTGTTATGATCGTGCGGTATTTCTTCAGGGTCTTCCGTATTTAGATTACGAGCACCAAGACTGTTTGTTGGTAAAGTCTCATTTAAGTTACCAAGAGGTTGGAGATTATGATTAGATTCTTGACGATGATTGCTGTAATGAAATTGTATTTCCGATTGATTTATTTCTTGGGTAGTGGGTTGTGGTCTACGAAGAGTGGGAGAAGAGTCAGTATTTCTTCTGTCTAATTCTCTACTCCTGTATATATATATAGCAAAACTAAATATAAGAAAAATAATAGCAAGATCCTTTCCAAAGCTAAAGCCAGCATCGTCTACAATATCATCGGTAGAAGTAGACTTACTAGAAGAGTCGTCCTTCCTACAGGAGTTCTTAATGTTGGCTAGTGCATCTATAGGGTCAGTTATATTCTTATTCCCTCCACATCCTAAGTCTTTCATTGACTGAACCTGATACTGTTTTAAATCATCAATAATATACTGTAAATTAAATGAATTATCATTCAGTGTAGTATTTTTATTATAAATTTCACCTAATAACTTAAATATATTTTGAATTGTTTTAATACTGTCTTTACGTTCATTTAAGTAATTTATAATCTCAGTTATGTACGTTTGAATAGCAGGTTGTAAGTTGTCTAGATCCATAAGAGTAGCGACTTCCTCTGGTATTAAAGCAGTAACGTCTGGCACTGTATTCAGTTTTCGAATAACATTGGAAAGTTCAGCGGCAAGTTTATTGTTTCTATCGTTAAGTGTCGTTTGGTTTTTTACTAGACTATCCAATGTATTCATTATTTTATCGGTGGTTTTTGTAAAATGAGATTTATCGATTTCTGAATCATGTAGATCATTATTAAATGGATTATCATCAAGCTGAACATCTAACTGATTAGCCATTTTAAGCAATACTTCTTGCAAATTTCCATTAGTTGCTGTTAATTCTTCATTAGTTGTTGTTAATGAAGTTTTCTCAGATTTGCATGTGTCTAGATTTTCGGTGCATGGGACTAGATTTTCGGTACATGTGTCTAGTTCTAAGTTTACTTCCTTATAATCATTCAGAGTTTCTTTTAAGTCCTCAACAATCTTTTCAGAATTAAAATCTTCATCTAAATCTTCATCTAAATCTTCATCTTCATCTGTTTTTTTTAAATCGTTAAGAATCTTTGATAGCTCGCTAAAATGACTTTTAAATTCATCAGTGAGTGTCTCGCATTCGGTTAAACTTGATTTGCAATTTTGGTTTTCAGTATTTTCCTCTCTACATGGTAATTCAGTGGGTGCTAGTGAAGGAGAGGGTGTAATTATACGGTAATTAGTATCTCCTCGCCCCATAACAATAAAGTAGTCATAAAAATCTTTACAATCTTTAAATTCTAAACATTTATTGCCATCAATTTCCCCAAAAATGTTAGTGAATAGATTAAGTCTAGACATATCCTTATCGATACTACAATTAGAATCAATAAACATAGTCATTACCGGATTCCATTGATCAATATCGGGACACCTATCAATTAGAGTTGTACTACTATCTTCAGGAGTAAAAGTTACTATTTGATTACAAGTAACTTCCAGTTGACAATTTTTAGATTGAGCTAAGCCAGGAATCATAGAGATTAATAATAGACGTGTGAGTTGTCCTAATTTTGGATTTGTATAATTCTTGCTGAAATTACTTTTAGATTTTACAGTGCAGCGTTTCGATCCTTGTTGTAAAGGGGGCGGTGAAAATAAATTTGTAATTCTTTGATTTTGTATCATATTTTTTCTCCTTCTTTTTTTTATGTTGTCTCACTTTCAAGAAATTTTAAGTCATTTTCTAACTTAATTAGCATGTTTTGATTTGTATTTCTATCGGGTGCGGGTGTTGGTGCTGCTGCGACTACTGGTGGTGATGGTGGTACATCTAGTCTTTTATATAATGTCCAATGCGCAGCATCCATATTGTATAAAGCATAGGGGGCACCTAGATTACATTGAACTGGAACCCCAGATTCATCAATACCAAATAAAGCTGGAACATCTTCATCGTCAGTTTTTGAATCATCGAATTTAATACCATTGTTATGTAACATATTCATTAATGGGTGTAGACATTCTAAACCTAAAAATTGATGATCTTTTTTAATATCTTCTACAAGGGCGTTAATGTTTTGTCTATATTGTGGATAACAAAATTTTATTGCTTCAAGAATACTATTTTCGTTATCACCTTCAGTTGCAATTAAGTGCAGAACTGACTCTGCAAGTTTACTTTTTAAAATTCCACACAATTCTTTCTGTAATTTTATGTGATTATTTTTGTTGTTATAAAGGTCAAAAGCATCTTCCTTAAATTCATGTTTTTCCATTATTATCTCTTTTTTATTCTGATTCTTACCCAAATCAAGCAATAATAATACAAACGCATTTAAAAAACAGTTTCCATCGCCAAAAATGGTAATTCGTTCATAATCATAATTAACACCATTAAGATTAATTGGTATTGTTTCTGGGGGTGCTGCTGGTGCTGCTGCTGGTGCTGCTAAGATCTCTTGCTGCTGCAATGCCATTGCGAATGCCCGATCATTTTTGATTTGATTATTAATTTCTTCTTGACGCGGAGTAGTAGGGTATACCAGGAGTTGAAGCATAGTTGAGAAAGGTAAAGCAGGTGTTTCTGGGAGTGCTGGTGCTGCTGCTGGGGGTGAAGGTGCTGCTGGGGGTGAAGGTGATGCTGGGGGTGAAGGTGTTGCTGGAGGTGAAGGTGTTGCTGGAGGTGAAGGTGATGATTGGTTATATGTAGTACCTTGTATGTTTTTTTTTTTAGGCGATGAATTTGGTGTTGTATCTTCGAGAAGATTAATAGCAATTTTAGCAAGATTTGCGAAGTATTCTTCAACACTGTTAGATTTAGTAGTTCTTCTACGCTTAAAGTGCGCATTTATAAAAGACTCGCTTAATTTTTCTTCAAGTATTAAAAGTGCAGTAGCTAAACCAGGGTTTTGTATCGTGTATAAGTTTGGAGGATTTGATTGCTTCTCATGAAATTGCTGATCACAATCACAAAATACGTTACGGATAATATCTTTAATATCAGTATTATTTAGAAGGTGGTTCATTTTTGGATGTGGCATTATAGGGGTGTATGTTACAGAACCTTGACTGATATTAATTTTTAGGACACACCATTCATTAACAGTGTCTTTAAATTTATATGGAACTAAATATATCATAGGAAAAGTTTGGGCGATTTTTGTTGTATTTAGAGTTTCTTCTAACTTACTACAACCTTCTTGAGGAGCAGTTACAACTATAGTTGATTGTCTTAATTGGTAATTTCCACCTGCTTTGTTTTCAAGTGCTTTTATTAATGTTGTAATGTCATAACGAGTTGAATCGTCTGGAAATAAAGGGATTGTTAGTGATGTTGAATGTGATTCTGAGTCTGAATCTGAATCTAAATCTAAATCTGTTGGTGTAACTGATCGTGCTGCTTTTGCTTCTATACTTGCTACTGCTTTTTCTACTGCTTTGTCTACTGCTTTTTCTTTTTCTGCTGCTTTTGCTTCTGCTTCTGTTTCTGTTTTTGCTGCTAGGTTATCATAAACATCTGAAGCAAAACTTTTAGCAATTTCAGCTTTTGATTCTGGCGCTCCTGATTCTGGCTCTGATTCTGATGTATATGATGTTGCTTCTGATGGTGTTACTTCTGCTACATTTTCTGCTGCCCGTACTGCTGCTTCTGCTACTGCTGCTGCTGTTGCTGCTGCTGCTGCGGTTGCTACCGCTGCTTTTGCTGCTGCGTCTACTGCTGCTTTTGCTGCTCTTTCATTTTTTAATTTCTTAAATTTTCTAAACTGTGCTTGAATTAGTGTGAGGCGCCCACTTATCTGCTCTAAAGAGCGAGGTTCATTTATAAAATTCATTGATGTTACTGCATTATTAGGTTTTTTGAGCATCTTGATGGTGTTTTCTATATGAGATTCTATGGCTGAAGGATAATTGTCTATATATCTGTCTGTTCTTTTTACTATCTTTCGGATTTTTTCCACGTCACTCAAAATTTCCTTCTGGCATAAAATACTATGATTTATATAGGGAATAAGTTTTTCCTTCTCATCTATAATTTCCTGTGTAATGAATTCCTCCATCCACTCTAGTAAGTGCTGCTTTATCTGTATTAGTGTAACATTATTTTTTAGAGCCCATGCCTGAAATTGTGTTGTTGCTTTGTCTTCTTCTTCCATGAGTTTGCGTTCTGCTGCGTCTGCTTTTGCTGCTACATTTGCTTCTTCTTTTTTATTATCTTCTTGCACAGGATTTGTTTGATTTTTATTAAATTCAGGCCGTTCTAGTAAGGCTGTAATTGATGATTTTATGGCTTTTAATTGCTTTTCTTCCATTACATGGGGGTCCGGATCATGTTTTTTAATGTCTGTTATCCCCGGATTAGTAGTTTTTATCGCAGATCTTAGTAGTTCATTTACTTTTTGCTGTACAATAGTATTTTGTTTCCTGTGTTCTTTTATCTTTTTGAGTTCATTCTTTTTCTCAAGAATTTCATTTTTTAAAGTTTGTGGTAGCTGTTCGATATTATTTTCTTGGCTGTTCTGCCCAGTTGGATTCTTTTGTCCTTTTATCGTGTTGAGTTCCCGCTCTTTCTCAAGAATTTTATCTTGAATTTCTTTTACTTTTAATATGTATTTATCGCTATGGAGTTGTTTTGAATTTAAATTATCTATCAATTTTTGAGCTTTTTTGATTTTTCTAGGTTTCTTAGCTTTAAGATAAAGTTCAACTTGACATTTGAATGTGTCAATCTCTATTTTTTTAATCTCTTCATATGATTGTGATGTTTTTATGCTATTTATTAAATCAGTTAATTTATTGTAGTAATAAGTTGAATCGACTTTTGATCGGGAGGGGTAAAGTTTTTGATAGCAATTTTTGGAAGCATTCTGAGATGTTTGCATTGCAAATAACTTATCTTGTACAGGAATTAAGTTAAGTATTAGAGTGATTTTATGAATTTTTAAGTCAATTTCTTTTAATAAATCTATCTCATTCTCATCCATACACTGTAAAATACCTGGTATAGGAAAATCGTTTAAAAAATCAAGGTAAGCATTGTAAAAGTCCGATGTAGGGAGATCATTGTCTAATTTTGGATAACTTATATCATTTAATGGTAACTTTTCTATTGTTGTATTTAGATATTCTATACTATCCCTTTTCTTTATATTTAACAATTGCTTAGTTGCTTCTGATATATTGCTTTTTATGTATTTTATAGTTTTGTTTATTTCTTTATCTTCTATTGCCTCTTTTTTATCAAAACCTTTTTTGTCTTCTTCTTTCATGAGTTTGTGTTCTGCTACTTCTGCTACTACGTCTATTTTTTTATTTATAGAATTTAAGTTTTCTTCTATCTTTATGACTGTTATTTTTTTTTGAAATCTTTTGTACCAGGCCATCTCGGCTTTTTCTTCTTTAGAATCTTTGATTTGAGGATGATTTTGTAAAAATTCTGCATCTTCATTTGCCTTTACTATTTTATCTTCTATCAGCTTAATTTCATTTTTTTTATTTTCTATAACAATAAATTTTTCTGATAGTACGATGTTTGAACTGTTTGGCATAGCAGGATTAATTTCATAACTCGTCAGGTCACAATATAAACCATAGAGTTCCTCTTGTTGTTTTTTCAGATAGCTTTTTAGACTAACCAATCTAGAATTTGTTATTGTTAGTGCTGATAAAAGCTCATTGTCACGCCCTTTGGAAAGTTTATAATCCTGTGCGTTATTAATGTGACGATTTATTATTTCTTGAATACGTTGTGTATGTTCGTGTTGTTTTAATTTAGTCTTAATTTCAATTGAAAGATGATTTTCAATCTTATCTGATTCGACTATCTGCTTAATGGATAAATTGCTGCCTGTATTAGAACTTTGACTAGATTTGTCGTTTTTAGCTATTTTGTTGACATCGTCTAGTGGAACGTATATTTTACCAAAAAACTTAATGTGATGAATGTGCTTATGGTTAGCTTTAGGAGGCGCTGCCGGTGATGGTGAACTAGAATTCACTGGCTTAGTAGTTTTTGAACAGCAGAAAGAATTGTGAAAAGTGTTAGCGATTTCTAAAAAAGTCAAATATAATCTCCTTATTTTAATTTTAAATGTGATGGAACTAAGATAATGATTTATCTTAATATGAAAGCGGTAGCATAAAATCGATATAATAATTAGATTGCCATCACAGCATATCAAATTGTTGGGTTGTAACGACTATGCTTATACCAAAAATGTAGTAGAAAAATAAGGAGGGTTCCAACCAAAACGAATAGCACCATATGTAAATGGCTTGTTTCTAAATAAATTAGCATCTTCAAATTCAGTTTTAGTTAACATAATATTTTGATTTTTTTATTAATTTCTTTGAAATTACTTACTGTTTATTGATAGTTAGCTAAGTAAATAATTAAAAAGCAACAAAATTATACACTATTATAAAATAAAATCAATAAGAATATTAGTATCTTAATTTTTAAAAATATTGATATACCCTATGGTTAAGGTATCATAATAATGAACGGTATAAAAAAGGAGAGAGATTATGAAAAGCCCTCTTATAAAACAAGATGATTTTTGGGAAGTAGAGTATGTTAATAAGGTAATTATATATAAAACCATAAACGAGTTAAAAAGGTATGTTAAAGGCGAAGTAGTAGAATCCTTAGTAGAGCATTATTATAAATCAGATCAGTTATTACAAAAAAATGAGCCAATAAAACAAGGTGTATTATCTCATCAGAAATTGATTCAGCATATTTATTTTGTTTATTTTGACCAAATGTCAGCCGTTAATAATGTACGGAATATAGCTGGAGATTTAGCAAGGCAAGCAAGAAAGGAAAAGCAATTTAAATTAATAGTTACGGGTGCTCACCCGCTTAAAGCTGATACGGTTCAGCAATGGTGTGAAGGGTTTTATTTAGGAGATTATGAGTATAAGGGGTATCAATCAGAAAAAAGGCCAGCAAGAAAAGCCTTTAATTTAGTGTTAGATGTACCAAAACAAACAGATATATCAGCTGCTATAAAAAGAGGATTTGTAGTAGCAAAATCTCAAAATATGGCTAGAGATTTAGCTAATACACCAGCAAATTATTTAACACCAAAAGAATTTATGACAATGACAAAAAAACGGTTTTCTAAAACAGGCGTTTCTATCAAGGTATATGATAAAAAAAGTGCTAAAAAGAAAGGTATGGGAGCTTTTTTGGCGGTTTCTCAAGGATCTAGTCAAGAGCCTTATTTATTAGAGTTAACCTTAAATCAGTCAAAAGAAGCTCCAATAGTGATGGTGGGAAAGGGGGTTACGTTTGATACAGGGGGGATTTCAATAAAACCCAGTCATTCTATGTCTTGTATGAAAGGAGATATGGGAGGAGCCGCTGCTGTTTGTGCAACAATGAGCGCTTTAGAAGAATTAAAAGTAAAAAAACATGTTAAAGCGTTGATCCCTTTAGTTGAAAATATGCCATCGGCAAATGCCTATAAGCCAGGTGATGTAATAACAGCTATGAACAAAAAAACAATAGAGGTTATTAATACCGATGCGGAAGGACGGTTAATTTTAGCCGATGCTTTATGTTTAGCAACAACCTTTAAGCCAAAGCTTATTATAGATATAGCAACGTTAACAGGAGCTTGTTCAGTGGCACTTGGGAATGTTGCTAGTGCTGTTTTAGGATCGCCACAAAATGTAGTCGATACGATATTAAGTAAGCAGGATGACGTAGGGGAGCGTTTATGGCAACTGCCTTTATATGATGAGTATTTAGATTATTTGAAATCATCAGTAGCAGATTTTACTAACTGTGCAGAAAATAGATTAGCAGGCACATCAACAGCGGCGATATTTTTAAAGCAGTTTGTTGGAGAGTCAAGCTGGGTGCATATTGATATAGCATCGACCATGGAAAATAAATCTACAAAAGGGTATCAGGTGAAAGGGATGAATGGGTCAGGGACACGAACCTTGATTCAGGCTATTTTAACGACATCTTAAAAATCAGTAACAATAGTTTTTTTGATAACTGGAATTTGTTCATTATGACGGGTTTCTATTGTTAATAAATCAGCGATAGGTATTCCGTAAGCTTGATAAGATTCTGTAATACTATCAACCGCTGCCATATGCCCTGTATAGCCATGTAAGGCAAGTGAACCTGCTACTTGACCTAATAGTGTGCAGAATTGAGCATCAAAAGCGTTAGGTGTTGTGCATCTACCTTCGTAACCATAAAAGTGAGGCATCGCTTCTAATGTAAAGGTTGGATCAAGATCAGCGATATAAGCTTCAACCATATGAATTAAACATCGTTCGGTTTCGATGCGAGATAACTGAATGTTACCATGAGAATCGCGATCTAAAAGGAGTTGGTCTTGAATATAAGTTGGAAAGCTTGCAAATAAAGCAGTTTCTGATGAGGATAGTTTCTTAAGGATAGCAGATCGATCGTTAAGATTGATATGTTTGTTAAGCGATTCTATGAGTGTTTTTACATCAGGAACCCATTCCAACAGTCCCTCAGGAATACAAATCACGCCATAAGTTTTGTTATGTAAGCTAGCATCAATAATAGTATCCCCAATTTGCATAATAATAGCAGATAAAGGTATGTTATCATGAGCAATTTGTTCCCCAATAAAATAAAGATCAGGGTTTGTTTTATGAGCAACATGTTGGGTGATGTGGCTAGAGCTACGACCCATCAGTTTAACAAAATGCCAATATTTTAATATGGATTGTGTGTCGCAAATTAAATTACGAACCAGTTTGGTATAGAGCTCACAAGCTGAGTGAAAGCCAAAAGAAATAGGTAAGTAGGGAGGATAACGTAAATCCCCATCAATGGTTTTTGGAACACCAATAACAGCGCATGTATCTGAATAAAGGGCTTGTGCTAAAAAGAGAGCGTTAGTATGGGAATCATCACCCCCAATAATGATAATGGCATCTAGCTGAAAGCGTTTCACAACCCTTTTGATAGCCTTAAGTTGAGAGTTGTCTTTAATTTTAGTGCGATCTGTTTGTAGTAAATCAAAACCACCTTGATTATGGTAGGGAAGACAATCGTTAACGGTTAAGGGTTTTAGTTGACCCTTAATAAGACCGGCGGGCCCTCCGATAATCCCAAAGAGTTGATGATGATTATGGCATAATTTAGCAATAGCTAAAACGACATTATGTCCTCCAGGAGCAGGTCCCCCAGAAAAACACACGGCAAGTCGTTTAGGAGTAAGTGTGGTGATGTTAGTACTGTCTGCCTTTAAGATTGAAAATGAGGAGGGAGGCAACCCTTGTAAAAGTGATTGAATGGCAGGGTCTAGAGATGTTGTAGAGAATTCAGAGAAAGAGAGAGGTTGAGAATTGGTCATTGATTTACTCGATGACAGACATGTCCTCGCTATGACGAGCTGTTAGGGACGATATTTCAGAGATAAGGTCATTTAAAATAGCAGATGATTCACTAATATCAATATCTTTTTCAATATTTTCAACCCAATCTTTATAACTTTCTTGCTGCGCTTCAGATAGTTGTTTATTATGAGGAATTGTAAACGATAAATTATCAAGTTTTTTAATGGTTTCATTATAGGTATCTAATTCTTTGTTTGCTTCAAGTTTTTTGGATATAGCTTTTTTTGAATCAAGAAAGACATAGGTAGTTTCGGAACGTTTCTTAATAAAAGATAAGTGAGAATATAAAGACTTGTAACGATCTGATTTTGAAATACGTTTTTTTGATAATTTAGCTAATTTATCAATGTCAAGATTTTGATGATACCATTGTGAATAGCTAAGTGGTTTAACCGTATCCCAACCTAAAGCATAGTCCAGGTATCGTTCACCAACTTCAAGATGGTCAGCTTTGTTAGGAAGTATAATATCGGGTAGTACGCCTTTATGTTGCGTAGACCCACCGTTAATACGATAAAATTTTTGAATAGTTAATTTTACAGAACCAAGATCTTTAAAAAAAGCAGATCGTGTAGGACTTAATTTATCAAGTTCTACAAAGGTTTGAACGGTCCCTTTTCCAAAGGTGTTGGAGCCAACAACAACAGCACGTCCATAGTCCTGAAGCGCAGCTGCGAAAATTTCAGAAGCAGAAGCAGAGTAAGAATTAAGTAAAATAATCAAAGGACCATCATAAAGTATATCTTCATCAGTATCATTGAGAATTTTATCATACATAGAGGTGCGACCTCTTACTTGAACTATGGGACCTTCATTAATAAATAAACCAGCTGAATAAACCGCATCAACTAAAGCACCCCCTTCATTATCACGAAGATCAAAGATAACGCCATCAACACCTGCTTTATTAATATCAACGAGTGCTTTTTGGATATCGTTTGTTGTGTTACGACCTAGAGGGTTTTTAAAGTCACGATAAAATTTAGGTAAGGAAATATAGCCAAAGGTTTTATCGAAACGAGAATCCTTTAAGATAGCATGTTTTGAGTAGGTCTCTTCAATGATAACAATGTCACGAACAATAGGTATTTCAGAAACTTCTCCTGTAGGATGTTTTACGGTAAGTCTGACAGTGCTTCCTTTTTTACCACGAATTAACTTAACAGCTTTTTTAATTCGAACGCCTACAATGCTAACGGGATCTTTGTCTAAATCTTGAGCTACTTTCAAAATAACATCTTCTGCTTTTAGCTCACCTTGTTTCCAGGACGCGCTACCAGGAACAATGCGGACTACTTTAATGAATCCATCTTCTTCCCGTAACACAGCACCAATCCCTTCTAGTTTTCCAGAGATACTAATATCAAAATCTTCTTTACGTTCAGATGGGAAATAGCTGGTATGCGTGTCAAACACATTAATCATGCTATCAAAATATAAATCTCGAAAATCATCTAATGTTTCTTCTTGTAATCTAGTAAAACTTTCTAAAACTTCAGTTTTAGTTTTTTCTCTTGCTTCTTTTTCAAGTTTTTTATCAAACGTATGTGAAATGGTTTCATTTTTACTAACAAGCCCTTGTTTTAAATTAATATAACGAGTAAGTACTTGATATTCGATAAGTTTATTCCAGTATGCTTGTAATTCAGTTTCATTTTTAGAAAAAGTGCGTTTATCAGAGTCTGTTTCTAATGTTTGTTTTTTTGTAAAAGAAAAAGGCTTGTCAAATAAGGTTGGAATATAAGTGTTTAGAAACTCTAAGCGAGCCATATATATATCAAAAGCTGTATTTAAAAATTTAAAATTACCTGATTCAATATGATCATCAATAGCATATTTATATAAGGATAACTGGGCAATATCTTCTTGGGTGAAAAATCGCTTGTTTGGATCCATTTTTTTAAGAAATTGATTAAATACATTTTCAGAATAATCATCTTTAATTTGAACAGGGCTAAAATGGTTGTTTAGGACACTATATACAACAAGCTCTTGTAAGGCTTTTTGTTTAGAATATCCAAATAAAAATATAGAAACGAGAAGAATAAAAGCTAAAACGCTAGTTTTTTTGTTACGAAATAACTTTTTAAATAAAATAGACATCGACCTATTATACACCAATGTATGCGAAGCTAAACAAATTATTTAAGGGATAAACTATGAAGGTGATTATAGATTAAAACTAAAGAATAGGTGTCCATTTTACAGTAATCAGATATGATGTTTTTTATAGCGATTTTTTCAGTATTAGAATCATAAATAAGTGTTTTGTAATGATGAGAGGCAAAAAAGCCAGATTGGACGGTTAATGAATCATAGGGATTGGCTGGTGTGATAGCATGGATAATTTGTTTAATAGAATATTTACCCTGCATTCCCGGTAACATAACATGGTGATTAAGAAATAAGGGTGAAATGTCGACGAATTGATCTAGCAGTTTGTTAAGTTTGTTTCTGAGATCAGGAAATAAGTAAGCAAGTTCTGAAAGTAATTTTCGTTCCATTGTTGCATCAAAAATGATAATAGACTGGTTTGGATTAAGATGAGTAATCAGGGATTCAGCAAATTTACGTCTAAAATCTGAATCAGGATAAAAAAATTGAATGGTATGATCTTCTTGTTTTGTATGAGTATGAAGGTAATGAATAGAAAAAAGAAAAGGAAAGGTTTCGAAGGGGGTTTTAGCAAAAAAGATTGGATAAGGGAATTGGCATGCTTCGATATCAAAAAATTGAATGTTCGGTGTGAGCCTAGTGAGAAATGAGTTTAGGTAAGAAGGTTCAAAAAATGGTTGTTGTGTTGTTTCAACTAAGCATTGCTTGCGTTGAATATCAGAAAGAGTAGATAAGGATTGTAAGATATCATGAAAGGATAAAATTCCTTCTTCATAATAAAAGGCCTTTTGTTTATAGGGCATATCAATAAGTTGAAAAATATCAGGAATAGTGGTGTTAGAGTGAGTGTCATTTAAATTAGTTGCAGGCTCTTTAGAGTCTATATCAGGATGTTGATTACTTTGCTTAGAGATAGATTCAAGATAACGAGAAATTTTTGATGCAATATTTTTTGTTTTAGAGGTTATATTAAATCGTTTGAAGAATTGTGTTTTGTTATGATCAATCCGAAAGTGAGGATTGATACATAAAAGGTAAGAAGACGTTGTGCGATAACCCAGCTGAGAGATAATAAAATAAGTTAGGCCTAAACGTCTGATAGGGTGTTTGATGGGATTATAAGAAATACAGAGTTTAAAGATAGTAAACCCTTTTTCCGTATAAATAATAAGATCAGGTTTAGAGTAATGTTGAGAATACGAAAAGGTAAGTTGCGTATAGATCATATTGAACTCTAGTTTAAGGTGGGTATCTGGTGTGATCGTATAAGGAGAACGATTGACAGGTAAATTTAATTCTTTAATAGCATGATTTAATAAATAATCACATTCTTCTTGCGTATTATATAAAGCGTAAGCTGGCGTATTTGGACGACCTATCGGTGCTTTGGTTTGAAACAATTTAATAACAGAATCATCCGTAAGTATCATGTCTTACTAATTTAACATATAAACAGCCATGACCCAAAGTTTATAAACGGTAAAAAATAATAGTGATATAAAAAAGGTTTAAAACATAAATTTTTGTGGAAAAGATTCTAACTAGTCTACAAAGATATATTAAAAAAAGGGGAAATCCATTGAATTTAATGGGTTATTTTTTGGTTTTGAAAAAAATAAAAGATAAATTAAATAATATTTTTATATTATTATTATTATTGCTTGTTATCATTTTATTGTCAATAGATAGTAGTGTCTATGCTGGCGATATACGATTGGTAAAAGGGTATGCAAG
>MDSV01081588.1_pt1 | contig 16797 bp, 15 predicted proteins | sample 810851 | NCBI WGS metagenome assembly MDSV01 (sample SAMN05326640, study PRJNA326480) | marine metagenome | isolation source: seawater | place: Atlantic Ocean: North East | collected 2012 | reverse complement strand
TATTTGGAGCAGACATTCTTGCCAGTAATGGCATTACTGGGTCATTAAGAAACTCTTGGGTTCTTTTATCCAAAAAAATTTTCCTTAATTTTTTATTATCTTTTTTTTGTAGATTCTTTTACTAAGTTTTCAGGACTTGCTAAAGCAGAGTATTTGTCTTGAGTATTACTAAATATCTTTTCGGGAGTTACGGATTCTAATTTACCATCTTCCCCCGCCGGGTCGGTGTAGAAACCCATTACATATCCTCCTTTAGAGTAGCCTATAAGAGACCTTAATTCGGGAGATAACTCTTTGGCTATCTCTGGTGGACAAGACAAATATTGATTTTCCTGTTGCCTGATCCAACCTGGAGCATAATGTATAAAGATTCCTGACCTTATATTATCAGAAGTGTTATCCCCGCCACCATGCAGAACTGAGCCTGTGTAAATTAATACGGATCCTTTTTTCATTTCTGCATAGGCTATTTCATCTTCTAGAGGTTGTCTTTTGGCGTCCCATTTATGAGATCCAGGAACAAGCTGGGTAGCTCCATTTTTATATGTGAAGTCGCTTGCAGCCCAAACAACAGCAAATTGAGTTTCGATCTTTCTTGAAATATAACCTCCCCAAAGCCCTCTATCTCTATGAAGAATTTGTTTTGTTTCTCCAGGACCAATACTTATTAGAGAAGTGAAATGTAATTGATAATTATCGCAATGAGGTTTTAAGAACTCAAAAGCAAGTGAATTTATCTTTTTATTCAAGGCAAGATCCCGACATCCATGAGATCTAGCTATTAGTGCTCCAACTCTAGTTGTTTTAAAGCCAGTAAAATCATCAGCCCCTTTAAGGTTAGCTTTAACAAAGGGATCTAACTCTTCTAATATTTTATCTATTTCAGTGTCTGGAATTACATCATCAATAATTACTGCTGCATCTTCTTCAATGATTCTAAGAGCCTCTTCATCCGAAGCATCAATAGATATATGCTTAACTTCCGCCATTTTAATTAGTAACAGCCCATTTGAACTACAGTATGGCAGCTAAAGAAGTACTTCGTCACCTTTTTTTGTATACACTTCAAATTCATTGTTTTTTAATTCATCATCTTGTTTTGTTGATAAGAAGTATTTAATTAAGCCTTTTATTTCATTGGGCTGAGTCCCTGTAGCCATAATCCGTTTAGAGTCTAATAAGTTCGCAGTTTTAAAACTTTTCTTAGGGCCCATTGACAGGGTGATGATTCCTAAGAATTTAACATTTTCTATAGTAATTAGAACAGCATCACATTTTTTCTTTAACTTCTTTAAGACGCTGAAGTTAGCAGTATGCCCTTCATGATAGATTGTTTTTCCTTCACTATTTTCTAGAAAAAAACAAAATGCTGACCAGGAATAAGGAAATCCGGCTGGAAAAAAGGATAATTTAAAAGGACCAACCTCCATGGCTTGATTATCAATACAAACAATTGGGTTATCTATTTCATTTTTTATAAGAATTTTCTTTACCTTTTTAGTGGTAATTATTTTAACTCTATTATCAAGTTCTTTTATGGAGGGTAGATGAAGATGATCTAGAAATGGAGCCGTTATGATTACTACTTCTACTTTATCTAAATCTTTTTTAGATAAAGTAGAAGCTTCTCTTCTTTCTCTCTGAAGGAAAGAAGAAATTCCCGGGTTAAGTTTTTTATCTAACCATGGATCAATAAGCACCCCGAAATCATCTTGTTCTATGAGCCAAGTCTGGTAGTCATCAGCTTTTAAGATTCTCATTTTATTTTAAAAAAATAATGCATTTTTAGAAAGTAAATTCTCTTATTATTCTTCTTCGATATTAGATATAAACTATCCTCAAAATTTAAGTTGATACAAACAAATAATTAAATTTAACGGTAAATTACTTCAATGACATATAATAAATCAAGTTTGAGGTTGCGTAATTGGTCTAAATAAGAGTCTTAAACTCTTAGGAATCACTTTCTTGCTGTCTCTAGTAAAGTCTTATGTGCGACTAAGAAAAATTTTGGATAAAGTATATGGGAAATGAAATAGATTTATTACGAAACTATCCTAAAGCCAAAAGGAACATTGAGGGAAGGCTTGAAAGTAAAACAGAAGAAGACAGAAGACTGGCTCGTAAATTCGAGAAAGAATTTTTTGATGGTGACAGATCTCATGGATATGGAGGTTTTAGTTATAACAAGAAGTTTTGGCAACCAGTTATTCCAGACTTTAAACAGTACTGGAATTTAAGTTCTTCTAGCTCAATCTTGGATGTTGGGTGTGCAAAAGGTTTCATGCTCCATGACTTTAAAGAATTAATACCTGGAATTTCAATAGCAGGGATAGATATTTCTCACTATGCCATAGAGAATTGTATAGATGATGTAAAACCTTATGTGCAAATAGCTAGTGCAGATAACTTGCCTTTTGATGATAATTCTTTTGACTATTGTATCTCTATAACTACCCTTCATAACTTTGAAAGAAAAGGAGTTATTAAAGCTCTTCAAGAAGTAGAAAGAGTTTCAAATCTAGGCTCCTTTATAACTGTAGATGCTTATAGAGATGAAGAAGAAATGAAAAGAATGTATGCATGGAACCTAACAGCCAAAACTATTCTGCATGTTGATGAATGGAAAGAACTCTTTGAAGAAGCAGGATACTCTGGAGATTATTTCTGGTTTACACCTTAAAATATTATGCAAATACCAAGTTTAAAACTTTTAAGAAATATGTTGCTTATTAGGATTGTAGAAGAACAAATAGCAAAAAACTATTCCGAAAATGAGATGCGTTGCCCAACTCATCTATCTATTGGACAAGAGGCTTCTGCATCAGGCGTTGGACTGGCGTTGAAAAAATCTGATTTAGCAGTAAGCACTCACAGGTCTCATGCCCACTATCTAGCAAAAGGAGGCAATCTTAAAAGAATGATTGCTGAAATCTATGGTAAAGAAACGGGGTGCTCTAGAGGTAGAGGTGGCTCCATGCACTTAATAGATAGCACGGTTGGTTTTAAAGGCAGTACCGCAATAGTAGGCAATTCAATGCCTATAGGGGTGGGCCTAGGATTGTCGTTAAAGATAAAGAAGCAGAAAAATATAAGCGTAATTTTTTGTGGAGACGGCTCAATTGAAGAGGGTGTTTTTTTTGAGTCTATTAATTTTTCTGCTACAAAAGAACTCCCTGTTTTGTTTGTTTGTGAGAATAATCTATATTCAGTTTATTCCTCATTATCTTCAAGACAGCCTAAAGATAGGAAGATATACAAAATGGTAGAAGCCATGGGAGTAGATTCTGATTTAGCAGATGGAAATAATGTTGAAGATGTTTATAGGTTAACTAAAAAAGCAGTTACAAAAATTAAAGAATTAGGAAAACCTCGTTTTATTGAACTATCTACATATAGATGGTTAGAGCATTGTGGCCCAAATTATGATAATGATATTGGATATAGGTCGCCCGAAGAATTTAAAGCTTGGAAGAAGAAAGACCCTATAGAGCTTTATATTAAAATTCTTCTTGAAAAGAAAATGATTACAAAAACTGAAATAGTGAAAATTAAGAAAGAAATTAATCAAGAAGTAAGTGAAGCTTTTGATTTTGCTAAAAAGTCACCTTTTCCTGATTCTAAAGACGCTTTTAGGTCAGTATTTGCATAAATATGAAAAGAATAATTACTTTTGGTGAAGCGATCTTAGAAGGTATAGATCAATCCATGAAGGCCGATAAGGACATTATCCTTTTCGGACTTGGTGTGGACGACCCTAAAGCAATCTTTGGCACTACCAAGGGACTGAAGGAACGCCATGGAAGAGATAGAGTTTTTGATGTTCCAACTTCAGAGAATGCATTAACTGGCATAGGAATTGGATCTGCAATAAATGGCAATAGATCTATTATGGTTCATCAAAGGCTTGATTTCTTTTTATTAGCAATGGACCAGGTGGTTAATGCCGCTGCCAAATGGTACTTTATGTTTGGAGAACAGCAAAGTGTACCTATAACAATCAGATTAATAATGGGAAGGGGCTGGGGCCAGGGACCAACGCATTCACAGAATCTTCAGGCCTGGTTTGCACATATTCCTGGTTTAAAAGTTGCAATGCCTGCATCAGCTTCTGATGCAAAGGGTATGATTATTTCTAGTATTAAAGATAACAATCCTGTTATCTTCTTGGAACACAGATGGTTACATAATATAAAAGGAGAGGTTTCAAAGGACTTTAAATCTATTCCTCTAGGTAAGGCTAATATTGTTGAACAAGGTAAGGATCTGACTATAGTTGCAATGTCTTACATGGTCATAGAAGCAATACACGCTGCTAAGTTTTTGAATAAGATTGGCATATCATGTGAAATTCTTGATTTAAGAACTGTAGCGCCTATAGATTATTCCTTAGTTTTTGCATCTATTAAAAAAACTAAGAGGGTCCTGGTTCTCGATACTGGCGTTATGAGTGGCTCTATCTCAGGAGAAATATTATCAAGAATAGTAAACAAGTTCTGGAACAAGCTATTAATTAAACCTGAAAGGATGGCCATGCCAGATTTTCCTGAAGCTACAAGTTTTTCGTTAACTAAAGATTATCATATAAAGGCGTTAGATATAGTTGATAAGGTTTTGGATATGATGCAAATTGAAAATAATTTTAATAAAAAAGAATTAGAATCTAAATATCCCCATGATGTTCCTGGTGACTGGTTTACAGGGCCTTTTTAGTCATATATCTATGCAAAATGCTAAAGTCAAAGAAAAGTTGAGTTTTAAAGCAGCTGTATTAAAGGAACTAAAAAAACCTTTAAAGTTGGTTAATGGCATAAAGGCCCTCCCTTTGGAAAGAGGACAAATACTTATAAAGCTAGCATATTCAGGAGTTTGTCATAGTCAGTTAATGGAGATAGATGGAAAAAGAGGGCGCGATGACTATTTACCACATATGCTTGGTCATGAAGGTTCGGGTATTGTTTTAAAAAAACATCCAAGCGTGAAAAAATTAAAAGAAGGAGATACCGTAGTCTTGACGTGGATTAAGGCAAAAGGAATAGATGCTGGAGGGGCGAAATATATTTCAAACAATGATTTTATAAATGCGGGTAGTGTTACTACGTTTAATGAATATGCAGTGGTTTCAGAAAACAGGTGCGTTAAAACACCTAAAGGAGTCCCAATGGATATAGCAGCCCTATTTGGTTGCGCAGTTTTAACAGGTTCAGGAATACTAAAGAATACGATTAAACCTAAGAAAAATACTTCTATAGCTTTTTTTGGTTTAGGAGGGATAGGAATGTCGGCATTGGCATTAAATAAGATGTACTCTTTTAAAAATATTTTTGCTATTGATGTCAATAATCAGAGGCTGAAAGAGGCTGAAAGTTTTGGGGCTAATTATCTAGTAAACCCATTAATTGATGACCCAGTTGAATTCATTAAAAACGAGACTGATAATGAAGGTGTTGATTATTCAATAGAGGCAGCAGGGAAGACTAAAACAATTGAACAAGCTTTTGAATCTGTTAAAACTAAAGGGGGTCTTTCCGTCTTCGCTTCTCATCCTGAATATGGAAGTTCTATTAAAATAGATCCTTTTCAACTTATTTCAGGAAAAAGAATATTGGGGAGTTGGGGTGGCGGGGCTTCTCCAGATAAAGACATACCCTTTTATGCAGATTTATATTTACAAGGTAAATTAGATCTAAAAAAATTAATAACTAAAAGGTACAAACTTGAAGATATAAATCTTGCTATCAGGGATCTAAAGAAAGGTAAGGTTCTCAGACCTATCATCGAAATAGATAAATCAATAAAGAATACCTCAATTTAAAGTTGTAGAATAAATAGAGATGAAAAAAGATTTAATCTTAGTTTTTGGTAATTTTAATATAGTTCACCCAGGACATTTACGTTTATTGCATTTTGCCAAAAGCTTAAAAGGTAAGGTAAAGGTCGGTCTTTTCAGTGACAAAATAGCAGGAAAAGACATTCATATTCCTGAAGAATTAAGAATGTCTTCTCTCGAAGCCATAGATCTTGTTGATGAAGTATTTATAGTTAATGAGCCTGTAGAAGATGTTATAAATAGATTGAAACCAAGAGCGGTTGTAAAAGGAAAAGAGTATGAGGGTGTTGATAATCCAGAAAAGGAAGTCTTAGAATCTTATGGAGGAAAACTTTTTTTTAGTTCAGGGGAAGTAACATTTTCTTCAATAGAACTTTTACAGAAGGAGGTATTGAATTCAGACAATAGATTTATAGAAACACCTCAGAATTTTTTTGATAGACATCAAATTACAGTTCAAAAGCTTATTGAGATAGTAGAAAAATTTAAAGACAAAAAGGTCTGCGTTATTGGAGATGTGATTATAGATGAATACATAGCTAGTGAGCCTTTAGGAATGTCTCAGGAAGATCCAACTATTGTTATAAAACCTATAGAATCTAAGAAATACTTAGGAGGAGCAGGTATTGTTGCTGCGCATGGATCGAATTTAGGAGCAAAAGTAACTTTCCATACTATTGTGGGGGATGATGAAGAGAAAAAATTTGTTAAAAAGGAGTTAACTAGAAATTCAGTTAGTGAGTGTTTATTTATAGACCCAAATAGACCGACAACCCTAAAACAAAGATTCAGGTCTAAAGGTAAATCTTTATTAAGAGTAAGCTACCTTAGCCAGAATTCTATAAGTAAAGAATTGCAAAATGAAATTTTTGCTTCGTTAGAAAAACAGATATCAAATTTTGACTTAATTATTTTCTCAGATTTCAACTATGGTTGCCTTCCACAGGATCTGGTACAAAAAATAACACTTTTAGCAAATAAACATAATGTTAGGACAGCTGCTGATAGCCAGTCATCTTCACAAACTGGTGATATATCAAGGTTTAAGAATATGGATTTAATAACTCCTACAGAAAGAGAGGCTAGGATAAGTTTAAGAGATAATGAAAGTGGGCTAGTTAGGCTTGCTGAGAATCTAAGACTTAAAACAGATGCGTTGAATATATTACTCAAGTTAGGCGAAGAAGGTTTGATGCTGCATGCAGGTAATCCTCATTTAGATGAATGGGTAACTGATAGAATACGGGCTTTGAATACTTCTCCAAAAGATGTTGCTGGCGCAGGAGACTCTCTTTTAATTACAAGTTCTCTAGCACTCCTTTCAGGAGCAAATATTTGGGAAGCGGCCAGCTTGGGATCGCTAGCAGCAGCTATTCAAGTGGGCAGAGTAGGTAATACGCCAATTACGTCTGATGAGATTATAAACAACCTAAAGAGTTTTAAATCTTGAAAGCTCTACTTCTAGCGGCAGGTTATGGCACTAGGCTGGATCCTATAACCAAGGTGATTCCAAAGTGCATGGTTCCAATTAAAGGAAGACCGTTGCTAGATATATGGATTGAGTCATTGGTGGAGGGAGGAATTACCCAAGTACTCATCAATACTCATTATAAGAACGAGATAGTAGAAGAATTTATTGCTAATAGTTCTTGGAAAGATTTTGTTGTACTTGTACATGAAGATAAGTTGTTAGGTACTGGAAGCACAATTCTTAAAAATGAAACTATTTTTTGTGAAGAAACTTTCTTAGTGGCCCATGCAGACAATCTAACAGATTTAATTATTTCAAATTTGATAGATTCTCATATTAAAGTTGATCAGGACATAATTGCAACTATGCTTTTATTTAATACCCCAAAACCTGAAACTTGCGGAGTAGTTAAACTTAAAGATGGATTGGTGACAGAATTTTTTGAAAAAAAACTTACTGATAATGGAAATCTAGCTAACGGTGCAGTTTATATATTTAATAGAACAATTTTCAATATCCTCAGAGATATAAATAAAGAATATATAGATATTAGTTTAGATTTAATTCCTTTAATTTTAGGAAAAATTAATTCTCACATTCACCAAGGCTATTTTCAGGACATAGGCGATATCAACAATTGGGTTGAAGCCAATCTTAATTTTAAAGAACTAAAAATGAAAAAGCAGAACATAGAAGCATGGAAACTTGCTTTGAAGGGTAGATAAACTTTTTTAAAAGAAATCTCTAATATTATCAACTACATATTCAATTTCAGAATCTGATAGTTCAGGGTATATAGGTAAACTAATCATTTGATTTGCAAATGATTCAGTCAATGGAAAATCACCTTTCTTATAGCCTAGATTTTTAGAACATTCTTGTAGGTGAATTGGTATTGGATAATGAATTTTTGTTTCTATATTTCTCTCTTCTAGGAAGTTCATTAAGTCATTTCTTCGATCTACTCTAATCACAAAGTTATGATAAACAGATTCTTCATATTTCTTATCAGTAGGGACTTCCACTAAATCTTTTAAATTATCTTTATAGAACGCAGCTATAGATCTAAATCTATCATTCCAATTATCTAGGTGAGATAGTTTAATTGAAGCAAGTTTTGCTTGCAGGGCATCTAGCCTAGAGTTGTATCCCCAAATCTCGCATTCATCTCTATTTTTTAAACCATGGTTTCTTAGCTTTAAGACTTTTTCATAAATCTCTTTATTATTAGTTGTTAAAACGCCTCCATCCCCCATTACACCTAAGTTTTTTAAAGGGTGTAAACTAAAGCCTGCAGCATCTCCTAAGCTTCCAACCCTCTTATTATAATATTTTGCTCCTATAGCTTGGGCAGAATCTTCCAGGACAGAAAGATTAAATTTCTTCGCTATTTCATTTAACTCATTCATTGGAGCAGGACGACCCGTGAGATGAACAGGCAATATGGCTTTAGTTTTATCGGTTATGGCTGATTCAATAAGAGAATAATCTATATTGAAGTCTTTAGCGCAATCCACGAAAACTGTCTTAGCTTTTGTAGCTTCGATAACCCAAGCAGATGCTATGAAAGAGTTTGGGCAAGTTATCACCTCATCTCCTTCTCCGATATCCAGTGCTTTTAAGGCAAGAAATAGAGCATCAGAACCATTAGCTAATCCTAAAGCAAAATCAGAGTCGCAATAAGACGCAATATCTTTTTCAAAGTTCTCCAGCACTTCACCCATAATATACTGTCCTGAAGAGCCTATCTCGTCAAATGCTTCTTTAAATTCAGATCTTAAAGAGCTGTATTGTCTATCTATGGATACGAAAGGTACTTTCAAGGTTTAATTCTCAAAAAATAATTTAAGATGAGCAATCATATGATCTAGATGCTTTTTACTTATAAATTCATGTACTGGCAATGATATAACCGATTTACTTGCATTCTCACAAACAGGAAAATCACCGGATTTATATCCGAAAGAGGAAGCTGCTTTTTGAAGGTGCATTGGGATGGGGTAATGGACTTTTGCATCAATATTATTTTGAATTAGAAATTTTTGTAGATCATCTCTCTTTTCTGTTTTAAACATATATAAATGAAAAACCTCTTTCAGATTTGGATCTCTAAAAGGTATATCTAATTCTTCTATTTCTTTTAAATTTTGATCAAGATATAAGGCATTATTAATTCTGGATTCTGTAATATGATCAATTTTTTCTAACATATGTTGAGCGACTACTGCTTGTATTGTGTCTAGCCTAGAATTATAAGAAAACTCAACGCATTCATTTCTATTTATTAATCCATGATTACGAATCAATTTTAATTTCTGAGCTTTTTCATCTGAGTTTGTAGTAATTATTCCACCATCCCCCCATACATTTAAGTTTTTTAGAGGATGAAAGCTAAAACAACCAAAATCACCAAGATTACCTGCACCCTTGCCTTTGTAGGTTGCTTTAATTGCATGGCAGGCATCCTCGACAACCGCAATATTATATTTCTTTGCTATTTCATTTATTTTATCCATTTCACAAGGCCTACCTGACCAGTGAACCGGCATAATGGCCTTTGTGTGTTCTGTTATGGCTTGTTCTATCAGGTCTGGATTGATATTAAGATCTTGCCCACAATCTACAAATACTGGCTTAGCTTCTGCAGTTACAATTGCCCCAATAGTTGCGAAGAAAGTAAAAGGTGTTGTTATAACTTCATCACCTTTTTCAATCCCTACCGATTTTAAACTCAAGAACAATGCATCAGTTCCACTCCCAACACCTATAGCGTGTTTTGTACCAATTAGTTCTGCGTAAGAATTTTCTAATTCATCAACTGCCTCTCCTAAAGTAAAGTCTCCATCTATTACTACTTTTTCTATTTTCTTAAGAATTAAAGAGTGGTCTGCAAATTGATTAGGTAAATAATTATGATTTATTTCCGTTACAGAATCTTTAGAGTACTGCTCAGGGTAAAAATTACCTTTATACTCATCCAAATTTTTGTTCATATTTATTCCTTATGTTTATATTCTAGACTTAATTCTTCAATAACTTCTAGATTATCTTTTACCCAATCTATAGTTTGTTTTATTCCATTTTTTAAAGAAATTTTGGCTTCCCATCTTAATTCTGTATGAGACTTAGAACAATCCATTAAATATGCAAAGTCTTTACCTTCTCTATCTTCAGTAACTTTAGTCACCTTATTAAAGTCCGCATCTAATTCAGAACAGATTATTTCAACAACTTCTTTAATATTAAAAAATTCTTTAGGAGAAAAATGGTAAGTTTCTCCATTTGTTCCATTCTCAATCATTTTAAAGATACCTTCACAGACATCATCTGAATGGATAAAAGCTCTTATAGATTTACCACCACCATGTAAATTAAGAACCTTATTAGTTAGGATAGATATTATAGTTTTGGGAATAATTCTATATAGTTGTTGATGAGGTCCATAGAAATTAGCAAATCTTCCTATCAGAATGGGAAAGCTAAAGTTTCTAGAGAGAGCTTTGATGCTTAAATCAGTAGCCATATGAGATATAGCATAAGGAGTAGAAGGGTTCATATTGCAAGTTTCGTCTATAAGTCCTTCATTACTCCCATAAACTTCTGGAGTTGAAATACGTATATAATTCTTTAGGTATGGTTTACCGATAAGAAACCTATGTAACTTTGCCTTTGAAACAATATTTGTTTGGTACCATTGATAGGGATCATCCCAACTTTCGGCAACCATGCCCTGTCCAGCAAAGTCAACAATATAATCAGGTTCAAAATCATCTACAAGCTTAAGAATTTTATTACTATCAACGTTAAGATCGAGCTTATTAAAATGATAGTTTTCTTTGAGTGGGTTTTTCAACACAGGAAGAAAAATGCTGTGTTGTTCAGTTGACCTATTTACTCCCAAAACAGAACATTCTTTATTAATACAGTAATTAGTAAATGCTGAACCAGCAAATGAGTTAGAACCAAGTATTAGAAACTTAGACATCAATCAATATAAAATTATAAAAATTCCTTAAGAAACTTCGTACTCTGCAGAACCAACAATCGCATCAATGACTGTTGTGATCCAAATCATATGTATGCATTCCACTATATTGTATGCGTTGCTATCAACCCAAAAATTGACATCTCCTTCCGACCTCAATTTGTTCTCTTTATTGCGACCAGTAAAAGTAACCACTTTCATTCCTAATGATTTTGATGTTTTTGCTGCCTCTACAACGCTTGGTGATTCTCCACTCACACTTATAAGAATAACAACATCATTTCTCTCTTGATAAGATTTGATGGCTTCTGACATCCAAAAGTCATATCCATAATCATTGCTATAACAAGTTATAAGATCCGCTTCATTAAACGTTATTCCCCTGACTTTTGCTTGTTTTGTAAAATCTACTGCTGCATGTGCAGAAATAGCTGCACTAGCTCCATTTCCAGCAAATATCATTTTTGCATTATTTTCTTTTACTTCAATTGCAAGTTGTCTAAATTCGTCAAGGGTTGCATATATATCCTCACTAAAGGCAAGAGATTTATATTTCTTAAAATAAGGGCTATAAAATTTATCCATTACTTATTTAGTTAAGGTCATATAATTTGTGTTTATCCATCCACTTTAGGTTGTAATACTCATCTAGATCTTCTAGATCACCATCTCTGTATAAAGATATTATTTCTAAAATGGCATCTTTTACAGTCTTCGAGGGCTTAAATCCTGTAGCTAGTAATTTATCAGAATTAATTCTATATGATCTAGGATCATTCGAATCCTTAATTTCTATTTCTGTATCTACTTCTTCAGCAACCATCTTCGCAATATCTAAAATAGATATATTTTCAAATCCAGCATTATAGACCCCAGTATGTTCTGGATTATTAAGGAAATGTATATAAACATCTGTTATATCCTGAATATGTATATTTGGCCTGGTTTGATCACCACCTAGGACCGTAATTTTCTTATGAGACAATGCCTGCATAGTTAGGAGATTTACTGCTACATCAAGCCGCATCCTAGGAGAATATCCGCATACAGTGGCAGGTCTGATAATTTGGACACTCATATCGTTCATATATCCTGCAAGCACCTTTTCTGAAACCATTTTTGTTTTGTTGTATTCAGATATAGGATTAAGTTCCAAATCTTCAGTAACTTGCTCTTCTTCTTTAACGCCATAAACACTTCCAGATGAAGCATAAATAAACTGTTTAACACCGCTATTTTTAGAGTTCTCTGCTAAAAGCATTGTAGCTAGAGCGCTAATTTCCCATGTTAACTTTGGATTTAAATCTCCGCACGGATCATTTGCTACTGAAGATAAGTGTACTACGGAGTCATAGCCTTTAAGGTCAAATTTTTGAATATGCCTTACATCACCCGTAACAATATCTAAGTTGACATTATTTTCGAGATTGTTTCCAAACCACATTATATCAAAGGCAGTCACATGGTGTCCTTCCTCTAGGAGTTTAGGAATTAAAATTGTTCCTTTATATCCACAGGCACCTGTTACAAATATTTTCATTATTACTTTAACTAATAAAATTTAGTGATTTTTGACCATTATAGCGGTGGGAGATTTTTTTACTAACTTTAAGGTAAAATAGAATTTAGTGTTTTAAATAAGATCTCAGGTAGTCTTAGTTAATTCACAAGTAATGTTTATAATCTTTTTTAAGGATACTTAATGGAATTTAATGATAGTTAAGTTTAGGAAGGCAATTAAAATTTACAATGATCAGGGTCTCTATGCACTTTTTATTAGGTTATTTTCTTTTCTGAAATATTGCATATTAACTCCATTAATATCTTACCCTCCTTTTTCTTCGAAAAACCCTTCTCTTTTAGAAAAAATTCTTGGAATCTCTATGATACCAATAGTTCTTATATTGAGGGCGTCATCCAAATTCATCATTATTCGTTTTGGAAGAGTTTTTACAGGAAGAATAGGTCACTTTGCTGCTGATGTTGATCAGTATCTCATAGAAATAAATAACCAAGGATTTAAATCTATTGATTTACTTCATTTTAGTGATGGCTTTGCAGCAAATCAATTTATGAAGGTTATTGCTAAAAGATACCTGAGACTTAATTACTTTAATCGTTATTTATTTTTAGCAAATTCTTTTCTACCTAATTCAGGCAATTATTCAATACAAAATTCATATGACAAGAATGGCTCTAGAGATTGTAAGAATTTATATCAAAAAAATGCACCTCAAATGGAGTTTAAGGATTCTGAAAATCAATTAGGTATAGATTTTTTAAAGAGTATAGGCTGTAACGACAAAAAATTTGTGTGTTTAGGTATAAGAGACTCTGCTTTTATAGGAAAAAATGAACAAGATGATTATAGGGACTCTGATATAGACGACTATAAAGAGGCTGCACTATCCTTAACAAAGAAAGGTTATATCGTTATAAGAATGGGCAAGGTGGTAGAGAAAGAGTTCAATACCTCAAACCCGATGGTTTTTGATTATGCATCTTCATCTAAAAGATCAGATTTTTTAGATATATGGCTTGCTGCTAATTGTAGTTTCTATATATCGACTTCAACCGGCCTAGATGCAGTAGCAGTTATGTTTAGAAGGCCGATTGCTTTTGTTAATGGGCCGGCAATTGGAACCCTCAGCAGTTCTTCAAATAAACACAGCATATGGCAATCAAAGAAATATTTTAAAAAGGATGGAAAAACTCCATTATCTGTCTTGGATCAAATTAATGAAGGTTTAGTTTATCTTAATCATGGTGGAGAAATTTGTAGAAAAGGTTTTCTGGTCAAGGATAATACTCCGGAAGAAATTAAAGAAGCTTGTCTTGAAGTAGAAGCTAAAATAAGTGGCACATGGAAAGCAGAGAAAAGAGATATACTTTTACAAAAAAAATTGAAAGAACAACTAAAAACAGGAAGTAGATTTAAGCAAATGTCAGGTGAAACAGAATTTACGTATTCAGATTCCTTTTTAAGAAAGAATGAGACTTGGTTTTTAATGGAGTAATTAGAAATGAATTCAGTTATATCCTATACCTTTGACTTACTGAAGAAATTTCCTAAACATTTCTTATTGTTACTACTACTAACTTTATTACAAGCTAGTCTAAATATATTGAGCGTAATGAGTCTTGCCCCTGTCACAGACTTTTTACTGGAAAAAGCTTCTCAAGAATATAATGCAATTACTATTTTGCTTATAGACTTAATGAGTTTAATTAATATTAAGCTAGAGCTAATCCACTCGTTTATCTTTTTTGCCTCTTTCACAGCGTTATCTGGAATTGTTGCTGTTATGGTTCAGTATGCTGTTTTAAAAATAAAATATGATGTTCTAGTAGACCTAATATCAGATGCATTAGGTCAGTTTCTTACAACAAGATTTTCTTTCTTTTCTAAAGGAGATATGGGGACTCTGATGAATTCATTTCAGTTAGAGATGAATAGGGTTGGAGATTCTTTCGGAGAGATGGCAAATTTATTGGCTAATATTTTACAAGGTATGGTTCTGATATTGATACCTTTTCTTCTGGCCCCTAAGTTAACCCTAATTTTTATCTGCATTACAATTATTTTTTCATTACCCATTTGGTATTTAAATAAGATGGTTTATGACCTAGGACAAAAGAATACTGATACCTCAAATCGAATGACAGGCATTCTTCAAGAGTCTCTATCCGCTGCTAAAATAGTACTTAGTTTCGGCAGACAAAAAGACACTGTAACTAGGTATAGAAGTTCTTTTGAAGATCATGCTTCTGTTAGTGTTAAATATCAGACTCTGGTTAGGAGTTTGTCTTTGTTGTTCTTTCCTGTAGGCCTATCTGCAGCTTTAGTGGCAATATATGTAGATATTCAGAATGGGACCTCTTTAAGTCAAGTAGTTATGGTCTTATTTGCTTTCACACGCTTGCTACCTGTTATGTCAATCATTATTCAATCTCGAGCAAATGTAGGTGGCTTGGCTCCATCGTATGAACAAATACAAAGATTAAAAAAGGAAGCCTTAAAGGATCAGGAACCTACTGGGGGAACTCTCTTCAAAGAATTCCAAGAGTCTATAGAATTTAAAAATGTAAACTTCTCATACACAGCAGATAATTATGTTTTAAAAGATACAAATTTAATAATAAAGAAAGGCTCCATGCACGCATTAGTAGGTAAATCAGGAGCGGGAAAATCCACTATAGTAGATATAATTTTAGGTTTGTATAGTCAGGATTCTGGTAGTATTTTGATTGATGGTAAAGAATTAACTTCAATAAATCTAAACTCTTATAGAGAGAAGATTGGTTATGTGCCTCAAGACACTTTCTTATTTAATGCATCTATATATGAGAATTTATTATGGTCTAACCCTAAAGCATCAAAAGATAAAATTTTAGAAGCTTGCAAGCTTGCAAATGCCTTAGATTTTATAGATAGCTCTTCTGATGGATTACATACTGTCGTCGGCGATAGGGGTGTAAGACTCTCTGGTGGGCAAAAACAAAGGATTGGATTAGCAAGAGCTTTAGTAAGAGATCCTGAGATATTAATCCTTGATGAGGCAACAAGTTCTCTAGATACCGAATCAGAGAAACTAATACAGAAAGCTATTGATAATTTAATAGGTAATCTAACAATTATTGTAATCGCCCACCGCCTTTCAACAATAAGAAATGCCACAAATATAAGTTATATGCATTTTGGTAGTGTTGTTGAAGAAGGTTCCTATGATGAACTTTCTAATAATCAAGAAAGCCTGCTTTTTGAGTTAATTAAAAATCAGTAAATTCGGGAGTAACTCAAGTATCTGTCTGTTTGAATACTGTCTTATTAAAATCTTTTTTTTAGCTTTATTTTAAAAATTCATTAGTTGCTTCTATTAGCAAATGTGTAATTTCTTTCTCAAAAGCTGAGTGACCTGAAAAAGGAGCAATCTTTAAATTGGCTTCTGGCCATTTAGAATACAGTTCATATGCTGTAGTGGGTGGGCATACCACGTCATACCTACCTTGGACAATTATGGTTGGAATATCTCTAATTATGTCTATATTGTCTAGAAGCTGGTTCTCATACTCCAAGAAGCCCTTATTAATAAAGTAATGATTTTCAATTAGAGCAAAGGCTAGAGCAAATTCACTATTCACCGAATCTTTTACAGCTTCCGGGTTATGATTGATAAAGCTAGTTGAAGCTTCCCATTTAGACCATGCTTTAGCAGCTGATAATTTTTTTTCTTCGTCTTCTCCATTAAAAATATGCCTATATGCCTCAATGAGATCATGCCTCTTTTCTTCAGGAATTTCTTTTATAAAGCCTTGCCAAGCTTCTGGGTATATTTCACTTGCTCCATATTGGTAAAACCATTGCAGTTCTTTTTCCCTTAGCATGAATATTCCTCTAAGAACGAGTTCAGTTACCCTATCTGGGTGACTCTGCGCATACGCAAGAGCGAGTGTACTTCCCCAAGAACCCCCAAATACAAGCCATTGCTTGATATCTAACCTTTCTCTGAT
>MDSV01214566.1_pt1 | contig 16800 bp, 16 predicted proteins | sample 810851 | NCBI WGS metagenome assembly MDSV01 (sample SAMN05326640, study PRJNA326480) | marine metagenome | isolation source: seawater | place: Atlantic Ocean: North East | collected 2012 | reverse complement strand
TTGTCGTCATCAATCATTATAACTTTTTGATAACCGTCAATGTATGCAAGCATTGTTCCTATCATTTTTCTTACGTTGTTATTTTTTGGTATAAAATTTAAAAATTGTTTATAATTTTTAAATCGTTTGTATTGTTCTTTAATTGAAAGATAATCAAAATCATATTCGTATTTGAATGATAGTTTTCTACAATAGTCTTGTGCTTGAGAAGGCGTCTTAACATCACCAATTACATATGATTTGAACTTCTTAACTTTAAATTTTTTCAGATTCTTTGCAACATCTTCTAAAAAATAAGGAATATTTATGGTTGAGGTTACAATGGCAATTTCATTAATTTTAACTCTTTGAAACATTTTTTTATATAAAATTTACTTGATATTCTTTAGTAAATTTTCCGTCATCTACGACGTTTTCAAGTACAGAACAAAGTTTAAATTTTGAACAACCTAAGCATTTTTTAGGCTCAATACTTTCTATTAATTTTAAATGTTCTTCTGAGCCCCACAATTTAGGTAACTCTTCCCAATTATCTCTTGTATAATCATCAGTTAAAACAAAAACATTTCTAGCATCACAACATAAATGAAATTTATGATCTGCACCAAAAGTACCAGATAAAGGGGTTGCCATGCATTTAGAAAATTTATATCTTGAAGAAAAATCACTTGGAAAAGCATCTCTAAGAGCATAACCAACTCCAAGTTTGTTTGCTAATTGAGGAAGTAATTCAGACTCAGTAATGTTTTCAAAATTCTGTTCGTTTAAATTTGTATCATTTTTAAATTTTTTGTCTTCACTTACTATTTTTGAGTCTGGATAAAAATCATTTTTACCCAAGTTGTCACCATCACTTGACCATTTATGATACTTTATTGAAACATCGAGTTTAGGAAATTTTGACTTTATCATTTTAATATTTTCTATAATTCTATCAAAGTTTTTTTTTGGTGATTTTTTGGAAACACTCCAAGTTTCAGATTTTACAGCATCTAAACTAATTCCTATCCACGTAAGATAATTTAAATTTTCTACTTTATCTAATAACACACCATTTGTGGTTAAACCCATATCTATTCCATTTTTGTGTCCAGATTCAAATAATGCTCCCAAATTTTTATGTAAAGTTGGTTCAGAATCTGTTGCAATCCTCCAAGATTTAATTCCCCATTTTTTTGAAAATTCGCCCAAACCAAACATAGTTTTTTCTTCCATATACTTTCTGGGTTTAGAGGCTCTACTTTTTGCTTGACTGCACCATGCACAATCTAAATTACAGTAGCCTTCAACAACATCTACATCAACCATTATAGGGGGAAGAAATTTTTTATTAATTATACCATTGACATGATGTCTATGTCTCAAAAGTCTAATTTTGGGATCAATTTTAAAATCTTCATTGGTTGGGTCTTCTGAAAAAGGCATAATTAGAATATATATACATATATATATTTGTTAAACAAGGAAATATGGTGTAGAGAAAACCAAATTACTATGTCTAATCAAAAAAAAGCAAACTATTTTAGACACGAAATTTTTAAGAAATTTTGCGAAATTGATCAAGGACACCCTGGATCTATATTTTCAATTATAGATTTTTTAACCTGTTTATACTTTTCTAAAATATTAAAAAAAAAAAAAATAAAATTCTAGATAAAGTTATTATGAGTAAAGGTCATGCTACATCAGGCCAGTTTCCAATTTTAAGAGACTTGGGAATAATCAAAAAAAAAGAATGGGAAAATTGGGGTAAAAATAACAAAACTAGTCTTAGAATATTTGGTAACAACTCTATTCCAGGCATAGATGTTACAACTGGTTCACTTGGTTTAGGTATAGGTGTTGGAGCAGGTTTAGCTTATGCTAATAGAAAAATAAATGTTTATTGTATAATAAGTGAAGGTGAACTTTATGAAGGTTCAACTTGGGAAACACTTTTATTTATTAATCACTACAAACTCTTTAATTTTAAACTAATTATAGATGTAAATAACCTAATTATTTTAGGCAAAACAAAAGATTGTCTTACTTTTGATAATATAGCTAAAAAAATAAGTTCTTTTGGTTTTAAAACTCATAATATTAATGGTCATAACTTTTCAGCAATTAATAAAAAATTAAAAGAAATTAAAAACTCAAAAAAATTGAATTGTTTAATATTAAATACTATTAAAGGAAAAGGGTTAAAATTAATGGAAAATAAAGCAAATTGGCATTACTGGAACCCTCTTACTGATGATCAAAAAAGTAAGAATATTAAAATTTTAGAAAAATCCTATAAAAAGTAAATTGATGCTATCACAAAGAGACAATTTTATTAAAGAAATTACAGACCAAGCAAAAAAAGATAGAAATATTTTTTTCGTTAGTGCGGACTTTGGCGCACCAGCTTTAGATAAATTTAGAAATGAGTTACCTAAACAATTTATTCATGCTGGTATTTCTGAGCAAAATATGATTGCAGTAGCTGCTGGATTAGCTTTGTCAGGTAAAAAGGTTTTTGTTTATGCGATGGCACCTTTTGTTTCTCTAAGATGCTTAGAGCAACATAAAACAATTACAGCACTTATGAACCTTCCAGTAACAACAATTGTAGCTGGTATAGGAATAGGTTACGCTGATGCAGGTCCAACTCATTATGTCACTGAGGACCTTGCTTGTTTAAGAAGTTTAATTAAATCAAAAATATATACCGTAAGTGACCCAAAAATGTCCCAGTTGATTGCCAAAAAACTTTGTAAAAAACCAGAATTTTGCTTTGTGCGTCTGGAAAGATTAGCGCCTGAACCTATTTATAAAAATTTAAGAATTCAAGATGTTAACAAAGGGTTTATTATTGTTAAGAAAAGCCCAAGAGTTAAAAAGTTGATTGTGAGTCATGGATATCAATTTATTAGATTAAAAAAATATTTTGAGAAAAACAATGATTTTTTTGATCATTATCATTTACTTGACCTGATAAATACAAAACCAATTCCAAAAATTTTAAAGAAAATTTTTAATTCCTATAGTGAAATTTTAACTATTGATGAACAAACAAAACAGGGATCATTAGGATCTGCTCTACTAGAATTTTTAAACAATGGAGAAACTAAAACAAAGGTTAGTTGCTATAGTCTTAATGAAAATTTCATCTTTGAGAATGGTGGTAGAGAAAAATTATTAAACTCCAACGGACTTAATTTATCAAATATTTTAAAAAATTAAGAAATTAATGATTTTTAGTCGAACTCCATACAGAATTTCATTTTTTGGTGGAGGAAGTGATTATCCAATTTATTACGAAAAATATGGTGGTGAAGTAATTTCAGCTTCTATTGATAAATATCTTTACATCTTCTTGAGAGATTTACCAAACTACTATAATTTTAACTATAGAACTAGTTATTCAATAATAGAACAAGAAAAAAAATTAGATAATTTAAAACATCCTGTATTTAGAAATGCTTTAAAATTATTTAAAATAAAAAAAGGTGTAGAAATTTCATACATGGGAGAAGTTCCTGCCAGTAGTGGTATGGGATCTAGTTCTGCCTGCGTAGTTGGAACAATTAATGCTATGAATTTTTATAGAAAAAAAAATTTATCTAATAAAGAACTTGCAAAAAAAAGTATTTTTTTTGAGCAAAAGATTCTTAAAGAAAATGTTGGATCACAAGATCAAGTTATTTGTAGCTATGGAGGTTTTAACAATATTATCTTCAAAAAAAATCATGTTTTTGAAGTAAAAAAAATAAAAAATTCAAGATTTAAATATAATTTATCAAAAAATTCTTTACTTGTTTTTACAGGGAAGCAAAGACATGCAGATAAAATTGTTAAATCATACATTGGAAAGTTAGATAATAAAAAAAAAAAAAATATTGATAAAATTCTACAATATTTAAATGATGCAAAAAATTGCATTATTAAAAATGACATAGAGGAATTTGGAAAATTATTGAGAAAATCATGGATAGAAAAAAAAAATTTAAGCACCGAGATAAGCAGTAATGAGATTGATAAATTAATTAATTTAGGTATTAAAAACGATTCTTATGGTGAAAAATTATTAGGTGCAGGTGGTGGTGGATTTGTTTATTTTATATTTCCTAACCAACAATGTAAAAAAAAATTTAAAGAAAAAATTTTTAAAAAATATAGTCACTTTGATGTTAATTTCACTGATAATGGAAGTGAAGTAAAACATTTATAATGAAAAAAGAATTACTTTTTATAGTGCAATATTTTAATAAAGATTTCATTAGGGCTGACGACGTAATCCATACAGTTAATGCTTTTAAAAAATATTTTAATGTAAAAATTTTAATAGTGAGTAAATTTAAGACTTTTTGTCCATATCAATCTTTAAAATTAATAAAGCAAAGAATTGATAAAATTAATCCAGAAATTATATTTTTTATTAATCCAGAAGCGTATCCATTTTATACAGATAAGTTTTTAAGTTATTTAAAAAAAAAATATTTTTTAATCAATTGGTCATGTGATCATGAATTATATAGAACTTCAAATTTATTTTTTAATCAATATGCAGATTTTATTCTTTCTCATGCACCATGGGAAATTCATAAAAGTATTAAAAAAAGTCAGTATAACTATCTGTTCAATGGAAATTATAAAATAAATAAAATTAATTTAAAAAAAACAATAGATGTAATTACAATAGGTACGATGAATAAATCAAAAAGAATGGAATTAACTAATTATTTAAAAAATAATGGAATTAATATTTTTGATTATGGTCCTGGGTCAACAAATGGAATCCTAAGCAGGAAAAATTACTTTAAAAAAATTAATCAAAGTAAAATAGCTGTAAGATTTAGCGGTCGTGATATAAACAAAAATATTCATCCTTTAAGAATTGACCCGCAGTCTAGATTTATAAAAACTCAAACAGTTGGGATTAATGATTATTTGTCTTGTGGTACATTCTTGTTGTGTGAAAAAATGTTTTTGGAAAAAAAAGTTAAACAGAATAAGCATTTAGTTTTTTTTAAATCAAAAAAAGATTTACTACACAAAGTAAAATATTATCTAAAGAATGTAAAAAAAAGGGAAATAATTGAAAACACTGGTTTTAGATTGTTTTTAAAAGAATATCAGGAAAAAAAATTAATAAAACACATTGCACATAAAATCCATAAAAGAATTGAGAAAAAGAGTCACTTTAAAAATTATAAAATAAATTTATTTACAAGAATATACTACATAAAAATATTTAATAATTATCAAATTCTTAACCTAAATTTTAAATATTCTAATTTGAACTCTATATTTAATTTTATATTCGAACTTTTGAAATATCCTTATTTTAGCTATTTACAAGCTGTAAGACTATTTATACAAAAAATAAAAAAAGTATTGATATGAAAAAAATAGATCATCCTTTAATGGAAAATAATTTTACAAATGGAGATATTAAAAAAGTAATAAATTTTTTAAAAACAAAACCAATTCTTACTCAAAACAAGAAAGTATTAGAATTTGAAAAAAAATGGTCTAATTGGTTGGGAGTTAAATATAGCGTTTTTGTAAATTCTGGTTCATCCGCAAATTTAGTCACTTTAGCAACTCTAAATAAATTATATAAAAATGGAGAAGTTATAGTTCCAGCTTTCACATGGATTTCAGATATTGTTTCAATTATTAAAAATGGATTTAAACCAATTTTTGTTGATATAAATTTAAATAATTTATCCGCAAACGAGGATGAAATTATTAAAAAGATTACTTCAAAAACTATAGCTGTATTCATTACACATGCTCAAGGATTTAATGGGTTATCAAATAAATTGTTAAAATATTTAAGAAAGAAAAAAATAATATTATTAGAAGATGTATGTGAATCACATGGAGCAACTTTTAAAAAAAAAAAACTTGGAACGTTTGGATTAATATCAAATTTTTCTTTTTATTATGCTCACCACATGTCTACTATTGAGGGTGGTATGGTTTGTACAAATAATAAAGAAGTTTATCAATTGGCAAGAATGTTTAGATCACACGGTATGTTGCGAGAGATTGGTGATAAAAGAATTGAAAAAAATATACAATTAAAAAATAAAGATCTTTCTGAAAAATTTATATTTATGTTACCTGGCTATAATTTAAGAAATAATGAGATCGGAGCTGTTTTAGGAATATCTCAATTAAAAAGATTGAATATAAATAATAAAAAAAGATCTTCTAATTTTTCATTTTTTTTAAAAAACCTTGATGAAAAAAAATTTTATACAAATTTTGATTTAGAAGGGAATTCTAATTATGCATTTCCTTTAATATTAAAGTCACAAAACTTTGATTTAAGAGATAAATTAGAAAAAAGAATGAAATTTTATAATATAGAATTTAGAAGAGGAAATGTTGGGGGTGGAAATCAATTAAGACAACCTTATTTAAGAAATTTTTTTAGAAAAAACTATTTTAAAAAATTTTTAAATACAGATCATGTTCATTTTTTTGGTTATTATATTGGAAATTATCCTACATTAAAAAAAACAAAGATTAAACTGATATGCAAAGTACTAAATTCAATTTAGACCCAGATAAAATACAAATTTTTAATAATACATATTTTAGAGATATTAGAGGAGACTATTGGACAACCTGGAAAAAAGATAATTTTAAAAAATTAATATTTAATCATGATAAATTTTCAATTTCTAAAAAAAACGTATTTAGAGGATTTCATGGAGATGATAAAACAACAAAAATAGTTACCTGTGTATATGGTAAAGTTTTTCTTGCTATTATAAATTATAACAAAAAATCTAAAAATTATTTAAAGAAACGGAGTTTGATTTTAGATGAAAATAACAAACGAAGTGTGCTTATTCCTCCTAAATTCTTAAGTGCATTTATTTGTTTAAGTAACAGATGTGTGTTTCACTATAAGTTATCATATAATGGAAAATATTCAGATATAAAAGATCAAATATCACTAAACTGGAAATCAAAACTAGTTAAGTTTAAATGGCCTATTAACTCAAGTAAATTTATATTAAGTAAAAGAGATAAATAATATATTATGAAAAAAATCTTAATCACAGGTGGCGCAGGCTATATTGGTAGTCAGTTGTCTACAGATCTTGTTTTAAAAAAATATCAAGTAACAGTAATTGATAATTTCCAATATGATAAAAATTCATTAAATCATTTAATGTTTTTTAGTAATTTCAATTTAATAAACAAATCTATATTAGATCGAGCTCTATTAAAAAATCTTATAAAAAAAAGTGACCTAATTATTCCTTTAGCAGCTTTAGTAGGTGCCCCACTTTGTGCTAAAAACAAAAAATTAGCTAAACTTTTAAATTTTGACTCTATAAAATATATTAAAAAAAATATTTCAAAAAACCAAAAAATAATTTTTCCTACTACAAATTCTGGTTATGGAGTTGGTTCTAAAAATAGTTACTGTGATGAAAGTAGTCCTCTTAATCCAGTCTCATATTATGGAGTAACAAAAAACATGGCCGAAAAGGTAGTCATGGAACATAATAATTCGATAGCATTTAGATTGGCAACTGTATTTGGATATTCCTACAGAATGAGAACGGATTTAATAGTAAACAATTTTGTCCAAAAAGCTTATTTTACTAAAAATTTGGATATTTTTGAACCACATTTTAGGAGAAACTTTATTCACATAAAAGATATTATTAATGGGATTAATTTTGCAATAGAAAATTTTTCAAAACTTAAAGGTAATGTATACAATCTAGGTTTATCTAATGCCAATATAACAAAATTACAATTAGCTAAAAAAATTAAAAAACATATACCAAGTTTAAAAATTAAAATTTCCACAAATCAAAAAGATCCCGATCAAAGAGATTATTATGTATCAAATAAAAAAATTGAGAAAAAAGGATTTAAAGCGACTATTAATTTGGACCAAGGTATAAAAGAATTAATCAAAATTTACAAATATAGTGATAATAAATTTCTTAATAATTATTAATAATTATTTAATTTATAATTTTTTTGACAATCTCTAACAAATTATCATTTTTACATAGATAGAACTTTAAATTACAATTTTTTGCAAATGCATAATCTGAAGTCTGATCGCCAATCATATAACTTTTTTTGTTGAAATTCCATTTTTTCATTGCAAGCTGATACATTCCAATATGGGGTTTTCTTAAATTTTTTTTTAATCTATATTTTTTTTTCTTACTACTTTTAAAATATGGAGCATAAAAAAAATCATCAATATGAGCTGAAACTTTAATCAATTCCTTGTTTATCCAATTATGTAAATTTAAAACAGCAGTTTCATCATAATAGCCTCTTCCAACTCCAGATTGATTTGTAACTATAAACACATAAAAATTATTATCATTTAAAAGTTTTAATGACTCAAATACATTTTTTTTCCATCTGAATTTTCTTTTTAAGTATACGTATTTGTCATCATAATTAATCACACCATCTCTATCTAAAAAAACTGCTTTTTTTTGATCTAATTTTGGAACAATTTTTTTTGATCTCTCCAAATCATGATAAGTACCAATGTCGATAAATTTATTATTTTTATTAATAAATTTATTTCCAATTACTTTTTTTTTGTTAATTAAACTTGGTAGAATGTCATTTTCTAATGATGAGTAGCCTTTATTAAGATTCTTGAAAAATTTTTTTTTTATATAGTAAATACCTCCATTAATTATATTACTATTTTTTTGTAAATAAATTTCATTATTTTTATTGGTATTCAAATTAAGATATCTTTTTCCAATTGCTTTACACAAAGCAATATTAATTATTTTATTTCTTTTATTTAAAAGTTGTTTTTTAAGTTCTAAAAAATTAATATCTAAATATGTATCGCCATTAAACAAAAAAAAATCTGATTTGTATTTTTTGATACTCAATAATGAACCACCAGTACCTTTAGGGGTCTTTTCATCAATACAAATAATTTTTGTCCCGTTGACTTTTTTATTATGATATTTCTTGAAAAATAAATCTTTTTTATAACAACAAAGTAAAATTATTTTATTTATTTTAAATCTAGATATATTTTTTAAAATATAATCCAAAAAGTTTTTATTTTTTTTTATTTTTATAATTGGCTTGGGAGTAGTTTTTGTATATTTCGAAATTCTACTACCTCTACCACCACATAAAATTACCGCTAACAGACTTGACATTTTGAAATTTTTTAAATTCTTCTTTTTTTGATAAGCAAATTTTCTAGATTTTCTAGAATATAGTGTCCAATAAAAATATGAGTTTCTTGTATCCTCGCAACATTATTCGATTTAACTATTATTTTTTCATCGCACAAACTTTTTGATTTGCCACCATTACATCCCAGCAAACCAATAGTTTTAATTTTAAATTTTTTTGCAGATTTTAGTACTTCGTTTACATTTTTTGAATTTCCTGAAGTTGTTATTACAAATAATAAATCTTTTTTATTTGCAAGAGCTTCAAAAGGTCTTTTAAAAATTTGATCAAAACTATAATCATTCCCACATGCTGTGATTGAGGAAGTGTCCATAGAAAGACAAATTGCTGGAATAGATTTTCTATTAATTTTGGGTCTTAATCGTACTAATAATTCTGCAGTCAGGTGCTGTGCATCGGCCATAGAGCCTCCATTTCCACAAAAAAATATTTTTCCCCCTTTAACTATAACACTGTAGAAGATATTAATAATTTTATTAATCTGGGACTCATTATTTAACAAATTTTTTTTACACATTATGGATTGATTTATTGAATTTAATAAATTGTTTTTCATTTAATTATTTATTTGTTTAAAAAAATTGGAATCTTTAAGTAATTGATCATACTTTCCACTATTAACTATACTTCCATCTGAAACAATAAAAATATTATCACAATTTTTTATTGTTTCAATTCTATGTGTAATTACAATTAAAGTTACTTTTCCCTTAAGCTCTAAGATAGTATTAATAATTTTATTTTCAGTGAAATAATCTAATGCATTAGTAGACTCATCAAAAATTATAATTTCTGGATTTTTATACAATGCCCTTGCTATACCAATTCGTTGTTTTTGTCCTCCACTAAGTCTAACCCCTCTATCTCCACAAATTGTGTTAAAACCGTCTGGTAATGAAACTATAAAATCGTAAATATCTGCTTTTTGTGTACACTCTTTTAAAAATTCTTTATCAATATTTTTTTCGTCAGTACCAATTGTTATTACTTTTTCTATTGAATTATTTCCTAAATATATATCTTGAGGAACATAACCAATTTTACTTTTAAAAGAGTCTATATTATTATTTTCAATTGTTTTTCCATCAACAACTAGGGTGCCCGCTTCGGGCTCATAAAGTCCACTAATTATATCAACAATTGTTGTTTTACCTGAGCCAGTTTTTCCGCAAAATCCAATAAACTCATTTTTTTTAATAATTAAATTAACATTTTTTATTGAAAAATCTGTACTATCATATTTAAAATTTATATTTTTTGCCTCTATAAATTCATTAAACTGTATATTAATTTTTTCTTTATTATTGATTTTTGGTTTTTGGTTATTTTTAATTATATACTGAAACTCATTTTTAAATTCTATAAGAGCATGTTCATTTGATTTAATATTTATTACACCAGAATAAATCTGGTTTATTGCTGGTAATATTTTAATCGCTGCAATAGCAAACAAAGACAATTTTGCCAGAATAGTAGAAAATGGTAAATCTGACATCGACATTACTAGCAATGAAACTATTACTCCCAAAAAAAGTATAACTTCCATAAAATGTCTTGGAGCTACATTTATTAAATGATTTCCAATCAAAGTTTTTGCTAATTTGTCTGAAAAAATTGAATGTTTTATTTTAAAATAAACTTTATTTTTGATAAAATTTACAAATTTTATATTACTGATTGCTTCATAAACTTGTTTAAGTTTATGTTCCTGATTATATGTTATTAATTCACCATTATATTTAACTTTTTTTTTAAAATACTTAAAAAAAAATAAGTACATAGCACTTACAGTCATAATTGCAAAAATTGAAAAATAAAAATCAACAATTAGTATTGTTGCTGAAACAATTAAAACCATAAAAAATTGAACAAATAAATTCATGTAAGATAAAAGCACTTGATCTTTAATTCTTGGAATCAAATTAGCAATATTAGATATTATTTTAGGTAGTGATAATTTTACATGAAATAAATAATTACAATTTAAATAAAAATTAAATAACTTTTGTTCAATTTTTTCTGCAAAATTAAATGAAAATTTGCTAATTAAATAAACATTAAACAGTCCTAATGCGGCCGAACTTAGAATTCCAACTATACTAGCATATAATAAAAAGTTTCTAAAACTCTCAAAAGATTCAAATTTATAAAATTCATAAAACCTTGAAACAAAAGTATTGTTATAAATCATATCTGGATCAGATAATATTGCTACCACTGGAACTACAGTAGATAATCCAAAAAATTGAAAAATAGTTGAAATAAATGAAAATATTATTGTAATTATAAAAATTTTTTTTTCATTTTTATCAAAAATTTGAAATAAAATTTTTAAGTTTTTCATATTGGTAAACTATATAGAAATATTATTTGTTAGTTAAACAAGAATTCTTATATACTATATATGATTTTTAGTAAAAAAAATTACATTTTAAGACACATTAAAAAAATTTATATATAATTTATAAATTTAATTATTGAGTTCGAAAAAATATTTTTATCATTACTTTTTAGAAACTTTATATCTATTTGATGGCGTAATGAAGTATATGCATAAGGATAATAGTTTTCATAATTATAAATTAAATTATTTTTACTTGGCATTAATAATTTAAATGCAGTTGAGACATTTCCAATGAAAAAATCAGGTATAAAATTAATTTGTTCAATAGGTATTTTTGCATCTAAAATTCTAAATTTAATATTTTCATACTTTTGAAGTATTGGATTGCCATCAATTGAAGCATTCCAATGTGGGTGAAGTTTAAAATAAATTTCATAACCCTTTTTTTCTAGTTCTCTAAGAAGATACCTTAAGTCATTTATAGTATTCTTAAATTTAAAATTTTTATGAAAAAAATCAGTTTCCTGATAAAGAATTACTACACTTCTTTTTTTAATTTTATTTGATTTTATAGAATGTTTGTAATTTTCAATGATTTTAAAATTTAAGCGAGGGCTTAAATTAAAAAATTTTTCCTTATCATATTTCTTTTGTTTAATTGTATAGAATGTATTGTCTTTCATTGGCAAAATTTTATATTTAGAACCAGATAAAAAATTATATATCCAAAAAAAAAAGATGACACTTGGTTTAAAGAAAAAAATTTTAATTTTTTTTAGTTTCCTAAACAAAGGTTCATATTGTTTAGTCCAATTGTAATAATCAAAACAAATTAATTTAATATTTCTTAAACTGTATGCAATAAATGGAAGTTCTTTGGAAATATGGCCTCCAAAATAATACGCAGCTTGAATTTTTTTAAACTGTTTAAAAAAAAAAAATAATTTAATCTTATACTTTAACAATCTAGGTATAATTAATAATGTTTTTAATAAATTTATTAAATCTAATTTGTTTGAAACTGATGGAATTATAAAATTTAATAACACACAATTTATTTCTTTTTTTTTTAGATATTGATAAATTTCATAATCTCCAGTTATAATAGTTGTATTGATATTTAGAGATTTCAATTTTTTATAAATATATCCACCAAATAAGATTTCACTAAAAGATGAAATAATAATTAATCTTTTTGCGTCAAATAATTTATCCATTTAATAATTTTTTATTTCTGCCACTCTTTAATTTCTTTTTTTTGATTATCATAAATTATCTTGGCTAATTTTAAGTCATATTCGCTGTCTATATCTAAATCCTCATAATCGAAAAAACTATCTATAAAGTATGTTTTTTTTGAAAAAAATGACTTATTTTTAATTAAATTACTTACACTAGAAATATACAAGCTTCCATTAGGTACGTAAATTTCTTTTAAATCTTGAGATTGAATATTTAAAGCGTGATTTTTAATGTAGGGTTTTAGATAATTTTTTTTTTTTATCAAAGTTGTTCTTGGATGTTTATTTAATTTTGATATTGATACAACTGAGTTTTTTGCTTTAGTCTTATAATATTTTTTTAATCCCTCAATAATAATTTTTTTAGATCTAAAAGGTGAAGTGGGTTGCAATAAGACCACATCATCTATTAAAAAATTTTTTCTTTTGTAAATTTCATATATATATAATGAAACATCCACTAAATTTGCTTTGTTAGTTGATAGTTTTTTGGGCCTTAAATTTTTATCAATTTTTTCAGTTTTGATTAATTCTAAAATTGTTTTGGAGTCTGAAGTAACAATAATTTTTGAAAAATTGTTTATTTTTTTTGCAATATCCAAAGACCACTCAAATAAATACTTATTTCCTAAAATTTTTATATTTTTATGTTTTAATCTTTTTGACCCTGATCTTATTGGAATTAAAGCTACAACATTTCTTGACATTTTTCTTAGCTATTTTACGTTAGATAGTTTGATAAAAAATTATATTATACCATTAATTATATTTAAATTTTATCAAATTAATTAAAATCATATGAAATATCCCGAAATAAATATATCTGGTAGAAAAATTGGCTTCAAGCATAAACCTCTTATAATTGTTGAACTAGGTATCAATCATGTGGGTAAAATCAGTTTAGCAAAAAAAATAATTGATTGTGCAAAAAAATGTGGTGCTGAAATTATAAAGAATCAAACTCATCTACCCTACTACGAGATGAGTGAGGAGGCTAAAAAAATAAAGCCGCCAAATGCAAACAAAAGTATTTATGATGTAATTAAGGAGTCATCATTAAATAAAAAAGAAGAATTAAAACTATTTAAATATGTAAAAAAAAAAAATCTTATATTTATTAGCACACCTTTTTGTAGAGAGGCGGCGAATTATCTTTATGAACTAAACGTACCTGCTTTCAAAATAGGCTCTGGTGAGTGTAATAATTTTCCCCTAATTGAGCATATTTGTAAGTTTAAAAAGCCCATAATTCTTAGCACTGGAATGAATAATATTGAAACTATTAAAAAATCAGTAAAAATAATTAGAAAGTATAAAATACCATATGCATTACTTCACTGTACAAATTTATACCCAACTAAATCTTCTCAAGTGAGACTAAACTGTATAGATGAAATGAAAAATTCATTTCCTGATGCTGTTCTTGGATTATCAGACCACACTCCTAATAATTTTTCAGCGTTTGCAGCCCTTGGTAAAGGTGTCTCAATTATCGAAAAACATTTTATTGATGATAAAAAAATAAGATTTGGTCCTGATATAAAAGCGTCGATTGACAAAAATCAACTTAAAGAATTGATAGATGGGTCAAAAGAAATTTTTTATACGAGAAAAGGTAACAAAGAAATATTAAAAGAAGAAAAAAATGTTGCAAAATTTGCTTTTGCATCAGTGGTCTCAACAAAATTTATAAAAAAGGGTGAAAAATTATCAAAAGATAATCTATGGGTAAAAAGACCTGGAACAGGTTTTTATTCTGCAGGAGATTATTTTAAATTAATCGGAAAAACTTCAAAAAAAAATATTAAAATTAATCATCAAATAAAAAAAAATGACATCTAAAAAAAAAATAGTCTTTATTACTAGTACTAGAGCTGATTTTGGTAAAATGAAAAGTGTCATAAATGAGGTTTATAAAAATAAAAAATTTGATCCACAAATTTTCGTGACTGGAATGCATATGGATAAAAAGTTTGGATCAACTTGGGTGGAAGTAACAAAAGTTTTCAAAAAACTTAAAATTGTAAAATTTAAAAATAAAAATGAAAAACAAGGATTTGACATTGCTTTTTCTAATACAATAAAAGAGTTTTCTAGATTTATTAAAAAAGTGAAACCTAATTTAATTATAGTTCATGGCGACAGATTAGAAGCACTTGCTGCAGCAATAGTAGGTTCGATAAATCAAGTGTTGGTTGCTCATATTGAAGGTGGAGAAAGATCAGGTACAGTCGATGAACATATAAGACATTCCATAACTAAATTATCTCACCTACATTTTGTAAGTAACTCAGAAGCGAAAAAAAGATTAATAAAACTAGGTGAGGATAGAAAAAAAATATTTATTACAGGAAGTCCAGACATTGATTTGATGAAGTTAAATAAACTCCCTTCTTTTCAAGAAGTTCAAAAAAGATACGGTTTAAAATTCCAAAATTATATATTATTTATGTTTCACCCTGTTACTGGTCAAATAAATAAACTAGGAAAACAAATGGATATCCTGGTCAAAGCTATTAAATCCTCTAAAATGAATACAGTAATAATTTACCCAAATAATGATCCTGGATATAATTTAATTATTAAAAAAATTAAGAAAAATTTTAAAAACCCTGAAAAATTTAAAACCTTTTTATCTATGCGATTTGAATACTTCTTAAGAACTTTAAAAGAATCTTCTCTGATTATTGGGAATTCTAGCGCTGGTTTTTATGAAGCTCCTGTATTTGGAGTTCCCACCATAAATGTTGGAAATAGACAAAAAAATAGAGGTAATTTTAAGAGTATTTATAATGTTGATTTTAATCAACAAAGAATAATCAACTTAATAAAATTGTTAAATAAAAAAAAATTTAAAAATTTAAAAATTTTTGGAAAGGGGAATAGTGCAAAAGTGATCAGTCAAATTCTTTTAAAAAAAACAACCTGGGACACATATTTTCAAAAACAAATTAAATATTAATTACAAAATATTTAATTTTGTTTTACTTTTCGGGTTAGTAAATTTTAATCCAGAATTGTTTTAATAAGATACTTAAACCATTTGTGAAATAATTTTTATTATTTATTTTTATAGTCCAGCTTCTTATTTTATCAAATTTGTTGGGTGGTATCTTTTTTTTAATAAAAAATTTAAAATATTTTACTTTGTATTTATAGAATATATTTTTAATATATTTGAGGCTAAATATGTTCCATCCACTTTCTAAGGAATTATTTCTATGGAGTTTTTGATATTTAACATAAACATTAAAGTCATCCTCATTAAAATGGTGAAACAAATAAATAAATCCAACCTTTTTTTTCATCTTAATTAAATTCATTAGAAATCTTTTTGGATTATCTGTTATACCAATTACTCCAGAACAAATTACAAAATCAAATTTCTGATTTAAGTTTTTTTTAAAAATATCTTTTCTAAAAAAATTTACATTATTACCTAATTTTTTTTTTGCTTTTGTTAACAAATCTTTTCTTATATCCACTCCAGTTAATTTTACATTTTTAAATTTTTTTCTTAATAAATAAAGTAATTCTCCATTAGCACATCCTACATCTAGTAATGTGTATTGTTTTTTTTTTGATATTACTTTTTTTAATAACTTAACTAAAAATAAAAAACTATCTTTAGTGTTTTCATATCTATTTTCTTTTAAATAAAGTTCATCATGAGTTCTTAAAATTTTTTTCATTATAACTTTTAATTAATATACTGTCTTTTTGAGTTTCCATTTATTATTAACTTTTTTCCATAAATGTGGTGACCTAAATTTAGATATTGTTTTAAAAAATTTATCTTTTGATAAGGACACATAATCTAAAAATTCATTAAAATATTTTGTCGGAAATTCATGATCATAATTTTTTACAAGACCTACCCCTTCTTTCCTTGTAATTTTATTATTTCTTATTTCTTGTGCTGCATCGTAAGTAGCTCTACCTATTCCAAACTTTATATAAGTAGTATAATAATGAAATGGATCTATTTTATCGTCAATACTAGAATATTTAGAATAA